>Ga0066856_10000002_pt1 | contig 82352 bp, 55 predicted proteins | sample ETNtaG_5_FD_65605 | JGI IMG/M metagenome (GOLD analysis project Ga0066856, IMG submission 65605) | Marine microbial and viral communities from oxygen minimum zone, Eastern Pacific Ocean - ETNP201406SV205 | ecosystem: Environmental > Aquatic > Marine > Oceanic | place: Pacific Ocean: Eastern...
CATATCTCCGCCACTAAAGTCTATTCTACTTGAATCACTTAAAGGTTGCGTATGTGCTACAACCAAATAATCTAATTTATCAGTATAATCTAAAAATTTTGTCATAGCGGCAAGAGGTCCACCGTCATACTTTTTTCTTGTTAAACGTTCCTCTTCGATAGCAAATACAATCTGGCCGTCTTTAAGTAGAACAGCGCCGCCGTTATGTCCCCTTGTAATTGCTCCTATCCATTGTGTCATAAATTTAATCTCCTATACTATATGTATGTACCTTGTTTTAATCGAACTTAACTTCATATATGAAATCACATACAAAGGCTCTACGCTCTTCTAATGTAGGGTATACACCATGATATACCTTTCCATCCATAATTATTACGTCACCTGCAATACATTTGTTAATATCACCTATCAACTCACCTGTTACAGGATTTTGTGTTACACATTGTAGTTTACCTGCTAATGGTTTGTCATCTAGGAGTTCTAAAGTATCTAAAAACATAATAGATGTTAACTTTCTTAATGGTAAATGCGTATGTAACCCACTAAATGCTCCTACAGGATACTTTATCCACCAGCATTTTTCAAATTCAATACTTTCAAACCTAAAAGGAGCAAGTTCATTTTTTAAAAACTTCTCATATTTGTGATCTTTATCAACTTGGTGTACATATTTTCCATCCTTGTTATATGATAACTCTGCACCACCATGGTCAGTATGTGTTTTGTAACTAGTATGTTCTGTAAACAATGGTAAGAAGTCTTTCCAGTCTGGATATTTGCATTTTGAAATCCAATAATCTGCTATTTTTCCTGTTTTACTTAAAAACCAAAAATCTTTATCACCTTGATATACTTCATTTAAAAATTTTTCATCCATAACTTTTAGGCTCATATTCCATATCTACAACAAACACATGTCTATCTTCAATAGTAGGATATGTTCCATGATATACTTTTCCATCCATTACTACTAATGTTCCTGCAACAGGCTTATGTGCTATATAATTAATAACAGACTCTGGTGTTGGTTGTAGTGTAGTAAGACTTCCTGCTAATGGATATTTTATACTTGGCTTTGGTGTATCTAAAAATAGCACACTAGTTAGTTGTCTCCCAGGTTGATGACAATGTAATCCACTGTATGCTCCTGGTGGGTATTTTACTCCCCAAGATTTTGCAAAACCTGTAATACGAATAGGTAATACTGCTAGTTGAGATTCAATAAATTGTAAGTATTCTTTTTTAGGATCAATATCTATAGGATATTGCATATCTTTTTTGTAATATAACATTCCGTTACCATAGTCAACATGCCTATCATCGTATTTTTCAAATATTTTGAGAAACTTATGATACCCTCCATAAAAAAGTTCGTCAACTACCCATGTATCTATTTCTTGATTCATCATATTTTTGTATAATCGAAGTCACAAACAAATACCCTTCTATTGTTTAATGTTGGGTATGTTCCGTGAAATACTTTCCCTTCCATAATTACTACATCACCTGCAATAGATTTATGATTAGTAGAAATTATTCTATGATCCTCTGGTAGCATTGTAACTAAATCTCCAGCTAATGGATATGTGCTATTAGTTTCTGCTGTAGTTAAAAACATAACTACCGATAAAGGTTGGATTCCTGACGATCCTGTGTGACAATGAAAATTACTATATGCACCAGGTTTGTATTCTACTCCCCAAGTACCTGTACATCTGTCAATTCTTAATGGTAACTCTGATACAGCCTTTTTAATAAATTCTTGAAAATGTAGATCAGGATCAATGTCTGTAGGATATGCAAAGTCTTCTCTATAGCACATTTTTCCATTGCCTTTATCTAAGTGTGATTTGTCATACGAGTCGAAAAATTTGTTGAACTTTTCATATTCGGAATAGTGTATATCGTGAATATGCCAAGATTGAAGTTTATTCTCGGCATTATTAGTTTCATTTAGAAGTGCTTGTTCTGCTTCAAGTACAGCTTTTTCATAACTAACGTCCTGGGTCATTTGTTAACTTCATTTGCCAGTTCGTCCAAGTAGTTGTGCTGGTTGTTTTGCATGTGTTACTCCATCATCATGGACGACCCCATGCGTCGGGCAGACTTCTCCTTGTTGGGGTTTATAGGTTCCCGTATAAGCCTTAGGTTTACCAAGCCTCTTACGAACACTTTGTATAATAGTTTTAAAACTTTCATCAGTTAACTCCATTACTTCATCATTATATCTTTCAACTGCATCTTCCATAGACAGTCTAATAGGACTAAACTTTCTTTTTCCTTCACCTAAATCAATAATATCAAAGTCGGGCGAGTTAGGATAAGAAATATTAATAGGATATGTACTACCAATAACACTTGTACAAGTTGTTCCAAGTGCTTTTGCCATATGTTGCCCTAAACTATCGCAACCTAGAAAGTGATCTGCAATTTGGATTATACTTGACCAAACTCTAACATCAGGAACTTGTGGAACTGCTACAGGAACTTTTGGATTTTCTTCAACAGATATTGGAAACTCTGACATAATAATTACTGCATAATCTTCTTTAAGGTCTTTACATATTTTTATTACATCATTTAAGTTAAAACTTCTTGACGAACCATCAATTATAAAGTCGCCCATATTTTCAGCTGTACGGCCAAATGGTTGAAAGACTAGTACTTTGTCTTTACCTGTAACTGCTTTTACTTCTTCAACTACTTTATACCCATGAATCATTTCATGCTTATTCATGTATATTTTAGGATCAGGTAAATCTCGTACACCTTCGTTGTTAATAGCAATGTCAAATGCTTGTGCAAGGCTACATTTTTGATTGTAGTATTCCCAAACTCTATACGGTTCTGGTGTTATGCAGTCCCTGTCTTTAATATAATCTTTAAAAAGGTTTTTGTGCCAGTGATCAAAGGCCATTTCATGCAAGAAAGGATGTCCTTTATAGAATTCCATTCCGCCTTCACAGACAATTATAAAGTCTTTGTCGTTTTCGTAAAGTTTTTCAAATGCAGGTATACTGGCTACTGTTCTTCCTGCGCCGCCATTCATAAAATATACTTTTTTTCGTGACACTATGTTCTCCTAATATGCAAATATTTATGGAGTACCGGTCAGAAAGATAGGTAATAATGGCTGTATTAATTTAAAGGGGAATTATTTCTTGCCAGCGGCTTTTTGAGCGGCAACTGCAACGTCACCAGCAAATGCACCTTCTCTATAAGGATCAGTTGGGTCTGAACTTTGTTCAGGATCTCTCATGTCCTTAGGTTGCACTGGAAACATCTGTACAGCTTGCCAAGGTTCGTAACCTTTTGCTTGTAATAAAGAAGGAAGATCTCTTAATTTTTGTCTGTATTCTTTCCAAGCATTTTGTATTGATTCTGGAGCATCGTCCATTCCAACTTTTCCATCTGTATCGTGAAGTTGAGCATCTCTAACGTCTCTAACTTGTTGCCAAGTTAAATCTTTAACAACACCTGTTGCTTCCCAATCATGGCATGGAATGTTCCATTTTTCAGTATCAAAATCATATGTAATATTATGTTCATCGTATACATCTCTTGGTTCTAACTCGTCTGTATACTCAACGTCCATATATCCGTCTGGAGCGTCCCAAAGAACTTTCCATTCTCTTTGACGTCTTTTCGCGACCATATCTTCGCGACCTTCGTCATTTCCAATTTCGCATAATAACGGATTTTCTTTACAATCTACAGTGATTCTTGTAATATCTGCACCGGTAGGTCTTTCTAAATCTCTTTTAAGATGTAAGCACCAACCAGACTCTTGTCCGTAATCTTCGCTATTTTTATCGCAGTTTACTTCAAAAGTAAGGTACTCAGGACCTTTATATACATGAGTATCTGTTAGTCCTTTTGTAAAACTATTAGTTCTCCACTCATCCCAAATAGGATATGTAAATTCTTTTTCTATTCTTCTCATCGTTTATATGCTCCTAAAAGTATTTATCCTTTTTATCTAATTACATGTATGTTATTCTAACAACGCCTGATCCGCCTTGTCCAGAACCACCAGCACAGCATTTTGCCCAGTTACCACAGTATGAGCTAACACCTGGTTGTCCACCGCCTGCTGGCCAATCTATATGACAACCACAAGAGCACCATGCTTCGTTAGTTACACCTACTTGCATTTTACCTATTTGAGGTGCAGATCCTGATCCTGAATATGTAAACCAACAGTGACATCCTCCATGTCCTGGTTCCCATCCTGTTGATCCCATCATGCCAAAGTCAGCACCAAAAATTCCACAAATATTACAGTTTGAACATGAATGAGAGTGTCTTGGTCCCCAAGCATCTCCATTACACATCCAACCACCGCAACCTCCTGTTGTACAGAAGTTACTTAAATTATGTCCATTAACATAGCTTTTACAACCCATACCTGCAGTACAAGTATGTGACTTACCACATGGCCAACTACCACCAGCACATACTGAATATTGGCATCCCGGGGAAGTACTAATTGTTTTTGACGCATAATTTCCACCTGCGCCACCTGTTGTAAATGAACAACAATTACAGCATGTATGTCCTGGACCACCGCCACCACCTGACCAAATTTCAAATTGGACAGTTGAAGCACCGTCTGGTACGCACCAGTAACAACATTTTCCGTTAGCTTGTTCACAGCAACCTGATTGTCTAGCACATGCATGGCAGTAATGTCCGCGAGCATTGTAAATCCACTGGACCCCCATTGCATGTCCAGCACCAGGTGCTAGATCTTCAGCTTGGATTGCTCCATCTGCTATCGAGTCTCCTGCTACTTTTTTATAACTTGCGTATGTTGCCATTTTTATTTTCCTCGTTTATGCGTATGTTATTTTTACTATTCCTGATCCACCCATATTGCCACCTGCACAACATTTTGCCCAGTTACCACAATATGAACTTGTTCCAGTCATTCCACCACCAGCTGGCCAGTTAACGTAACATGCACAACCACACCATGCTTCTGCGTGTGAGTGTACTCCCATGTTTCCTATAAAAGGTGCAACACCTGTTTGCATCCAATCTGCTGATCTACATTGACATCCACCGTGACCACCTGTTACTCCAGTTGATCCCATTATTCCAAAATCTGCTCCAAAAATTCCACAAATATTACAGTTAGCACAAGTTTGTGTATGACTAGGTCCCCATGCACCACCGTTACACATCCAACCCGAACATCCTCCTGTTACACAAAAGTTTGATAAGTTGTGTCCATTAACATAACTTTTACAACCCATTCCTGCACTACAAGTATGTGATTTACTGCAAGGCCAAGTTCCGCCAGCACATACTGAGTATGCACAACCTGGGGAAGTAGTAATTGTTTTTACTGCATAGTTTCCTCCAGAGCCTCCAGCTGAGTGAGAACAGTTATTACAACAAGTATGTCCTGCTCCAGCACCACCACCGGACCATATTTCAAAAGTTACTTTTCCTACTCCAGTTGGAACTGTCCAGTAACAACATTTTCCATTTGCTTGTTCACAACAGTCACCTGCATCAGAACAGCGTTGGCAATATTGTCCACGTTCGTTGTAAATCCATTTAGTCTTTAACTGATGTCCAGCACCAGCACCTAATTTAGAAGCGCCAATACTATTATCAGTAAAGTTTTCTGCTGTTAATGTTTTATAACTTGCGTATGTTGCCATTTCTATATCCTTATGCGAATGTTATCTTTACTATTCCAGAACCACCTTGTCCTGACCCACCAGCACAACACTTAGCCCAGTTACCACAGTAACTAGAAGTTCCAGGTGTTCCGCCTCCTGCTGGGAAATTAACATGACACCCACAAGCACACCACGCTTCGTTAGTACTTGTTTGCATATATTTTCCTATACCAGCACCACCACCTGTCCAACTTGTCTGTCCATGACATCTACAAATAGTAGTTCCAGCTTTAAATCCTGATGCGCCGCCGTAACCAAAATCGTGTCCGAACACGCCACATATTAAACATGATGCACAAAGACTTGTTAAGTGTCTTTGACCCCATGCATCTCCATTACACATCCAACCGCCACAAGCACCAACTACACAAAAGTTTGATAAGTTGTGTCCGTTAACATATGAACGACATCCCATACCTGCTTGACAAGTATGTGATTTATCACATGGCCAACTACCACCAGCACATACGGTATATCCGCACCCTGGAGTAGTATCTATGCTTCTACTAGCATAACCGCCGCCGTGTCCACCTATTGCAAATGAACAACAATTACAACATGTGTGTCCAGGGCCGCCACCGCCACCTGACCAAATTTCAAAGGTTACCTTATAAACATTGCTTGGAACAGTCCAATAACAACAATATCCACATGCCTGTCCACAGCAGTCTCCTGCACTTGAACATTCATGACAAGCCATTCCTCTAGGGTGATAAATCCATTTTACGCAACGACAAGAACCAGCACCTGGTTGTAATTTTGCCGCTGTAATGCCCCCATCGGGTATAGCATCAGATGTTATCTTTTTATAACTTGAATACGTTGCCATTTGGTTCTCTCTCCAATAATATTATACAGCAAAGATACGCCAGCCGTAGCTGTCGCCTGAGTATACTAGGTCAAACGCCGCACCTTCTGAGTTCACAGTCATGTTAGCCGCATCACCTTGAATCAATTTGCCATTACGGCCAATTGTTAAGTTATTACTATCAAAAGTTTTTCTTAAATCGTAAAATCTAATGATATCTCCTGTTGTAGGAGCCGATGGAAGAGTAACTGTATAGCCACCTCCATTGGTATCACAAAATAACTGCTCTCCTGAGTGAGCTGAATATGTTGTGGTGATGGTCTTAGCATTTAAGACGCCGACCGGTAGCCATGAAGTTCCATTATAAAGTTCTAATACATTAATTTCTGTATTAAATCTTAATGCTCCTGCTCCTGCGTCAGCTGTTCTTTGTGCTGTGTTCCCATAAGGTATAGTTAAACCTGGTGAACCTACTGAAATTCTTCTTCCCATTTTATCTATCCTCTATGTTTAAGCCGGTACTGCTGTTTCGATGCCCATCACAACTGCTGTTACAGATGCTTGGTCCGATCTAACAATTACCTGTCTTGCCGCTTGTGCGACTATACCTGTTCTTTCCAAAACACCGTTTGCACCCAGAGATACTTGATATTCAAGATAATCTGCGGCTCCTGGTGTTCCACTAGTTGCAACTGCAATTCTTATATTCGCCGATTGTGAAGCATTTCTGTTACAAACAGAAACAGTCACGACGCTATAAGTACTAGCTGGAACGGTATAGACACTGGTATCTGTGTTTTGCGAAAGATCTGCTGATCCTAATATTCCTGATGCCATTTTCTACTCCTATAGTTATATTTAGCCATTATGTTTTACTCGTCATATAGTACGCAAATGCAACTGGAGATCCAGCAACACCGCCATTGAAGTTCATTCCCGTAGTAACAGTAATTGGTGAACTATCTGTTGTACTAATTGTATTACCAGTAATATTTATTTTACCGGCTGTTACTGCGTTAACGTTAAGGCTACTTGAACCGCCACCAATTTGTGAATTGATGTAAGTTATAATAGCCGCTTGTGTCGGAACAATAGTATCTGAATTTGCACTAAACGTACCGTCTGTACTAAATTCATTAATTGTTGCTCCACCTTGACCAAGTCCAACTGAACCTAGTGTCAACTCTTGAAGTCCTGCTAGGCTAAATGCACTTGTGTTCAAGCTCGCCGATCCAGTTGATTGTTCAACGTTGAACAATCTTCCAACTCTAAAGTTACCATCTTGGTCAGTACTTGTGTAGAATATTCTTCCTCCACCGTACTCGTTAACTTCATCTTCGGGATCATTTGCTACGTTTGGTGTTCCTGGATAGTTAGTATTTGCAAAATTGCCTGTACCAATATCTAGGAAATCATGACCAGTTAATCTAACTTGACTAAAGCGTTTTCGTATAGTTAAGTTAGCACCGTGTACTGGTGCACTTTCAACTCCTAAGTTTGGAGAAATTTGAAGGTTTGCGGCATAGTTACCTGCACTACCTGTTAATTCTCTCACAAACACAATTTTAAAGAATCTACTATCACCATCTATTTGTAAGTTTGCTCCTGCTTCTGGTATGTCTGTTAGTCCGTAAGTATTCATATATTGTGCGGATTGGAATATATCTCCATATCCATCACCGCTTACTGTACCACTTGCAGTTTCAAAGTCTGTTCCTCTATTTGTCCAAGTAGGCTGACTCAACACTCCGTTACCAATTCTAATTTGGAATGGTGCTTCAATAGTTTCATTTGGATCAACTATTGTCATCATAGGAGTTTGAGTGTATCCACTTCCTGGATTAATAATGTAGAATTGTGTAATTCTACCTGAAGAAACTTTTGCTCTAACTTGAGCGCCTGTTCCGCCGCCTCCGCTAAAGTATACTCTTGGTTCAATTGAATAAGTTGTTGTTGCATCAAGTGTAGCTTCAATAGAGTTACTGTGATGCCAGTTATTCCAGCCAGCTGTACCGTCTGATTCTTTAGCAACACTAGCTACTTTTGTACCTGGATTATAAGCAGTAATTTGTGCGTATTGTCCAGCACCTGTACCTGCTGTAATTACAACTCTCATACCTACGTATTTAGAACTGTTAGCAGTTTCAGTGTTTGATAATGTAATACTAGAAGTACCACCACCCTGTGCAGTATTCTCACTTGAAACATATCCTCTACCACCAATTGTATCTGGGTCATTTAAAACACCATCATTATCTACATCGTTAGTATCATATGTTGAACCGTCATCTGGGTTTCTTAATCTTACTTCAAAAATACCATTGTTTACAACGTTAGCACTTGCAACTGCCGCACCATAACCGTTACCAGTTATTGTGTAAGTTCCACTTGTATAAGCAGTTCCTGCATTAGTGTATTCAAAGTGGACAATTGAACTTCCATCAGTTAACGCTCTTCCAATTTGTGCTTCAGTTTTTCTATTGTTTACGCCACCAGTTACTGGAACTTCTGTAACGTCAATATATTCTGAAACAGCACCTTTGTCACCGTATGAACAGTTACCATTAGTACCTCTAATTTTTCCGCCGTTTTCTGCAAGATATCCAATGTGTCCGTAGTATGAGAACACAGAAACAAGTTCTGCTCTACCTAAGTTAGTAACCCAAGCACCAATACCATCACTTAATATTTGTGTAAAGTCGTTTGCAACAATTGAATCGTTACCACCATTGTGTAAGTTACCATCAACTTTAAGTCCTATACAACCAGTACCAAAGTTTGTAACACCTTGTGCATATGGTGATCTTGTAGTAATCCATACTCTGTTATCATCTGGACCCCAACCTGGATCTAGTGAAAGATAAGCACCTGCGGATGGACGTTTAGTTCCATAAGAGTTTGCTGATCCTAATGCACCAGTTAATCCACTTAATGTTTGATTTCTAATACCTGTTGCGTCTCTGCACAAGTACATATTTTCAAGTACTGATCCACCTGATCTTGCTGAGTTTCCGTAAAAATGTCCGTTCATTAAAGTACGATAGTTACCTGGATAAATTAAGTCATAAATGAATCCATCTAAGTAATGTTTAACATCTCTTTCACAAGCTGTTGTACTAAAGCTATATGAAGGATGATTAACAGCAATATATTTTGTAACATCACGTGCAATAAAGTCTTTGTTAAGTTCTAATAATCTAATTGCCGCCATTTTGTCTTCATCGTCAACTCTAGTATTATTACCTCTCATTACTGGTGCAGTCGAATCTCCTGATGCTCCAGCAATTTCATAATCAATTTTATCATGAAGTTCTTGACAAAGTTCTTCTAAAATATCGCCTACAGCTGAAGTACTGTGAGGTTTACTATCGTTACGTGCTACAGCATTTCCTGTTTGTGCAGTAACACTAGCACCTTCAACAATGTTGTCAATTATTGATTTCATATGTAAGATTCCAGCTTTACTATATGTAAGATCGTTTGAATCTGTTGTAAGCTGTCCTGCTGGCATAACTTTTGTTGAACGTAATTCGTCTCCAACAATAGCACATCTTTCTGGAACTCTAATTGGAAGTACTTCTTTGTACTCGCCTGTTTTTACATATACAACTGTATGTTTGAAAACTTCAGTTGGTATAGTATAACCAGCTCCAAGTGTAATTGCTGAAGTACCAAGAACCATGTTAGCTGTTATTTCTGCTACAGCGTCTGCTTCTGCTGGATAGTTAGCCGCATCTTTAATTTGCAAGTATCTATCAGCTAATACAACACCGTCAAGTGCTTGATAGTCAGCCGCTGGTGTTGCACTATTAATAACATCAGTTGCAATAGTAATTACAAAGTTTAGTGCCGCAACGTTTTGTGTCTCTGAACCAGTATCAAACCAGTCACCACTAACATTGCCTTTAAACGTAGTAGACATTCTTCTTGATTCTCTATTTCCACCTCTTGCAAGGTCTAATGTTAAAGCATCAATTGCAAAACCTGCTATTCTTTGGAACTTAGCTTCGTTAAAACTAAATCCAATAAAGAATGGTGAATTTTGTTGAATAATTTGTCTTTTAGCCCACTTGGCTGTTTCGTATGCAATAAATGATCTGTTTATTCTTAGTAAGTGTACTGCATTTGGATTTCTTGCACCATCATCTATTGCTTCACAAGCATATCTAATAGTTTTCCAAGGACGATCAAGTGTAGCACCATTTGTTGGATAAGGAGTATCTGCTCCGTTTGTTCCAACATAGTATACATCAGGAGTAGAACCAAAGTCTCTCCATTCTGGATTTCCACTTGCACTTACGCTTAAAACTTGACCTTCTGTTCCTATTGGAAGTCTTGTAGGTCCTGATCCACCGTAGTATAGTAAATCACCTTCTGTTGTAATTGCACTTTCTTCAGAACCACTAGCTACATTTTTCCAGTAAGTACCACCGGTATCTACTGACGGTTTATTACTACCACCGGAAGTGTGTCCTAGAACACAAACATAACTAATTAATCCTTCACGTACTGCATCACCTGCATCATAAATTGTTGCAGTAGTCCAAGTATCTTTCCATTCAATACCTTGGTTTAATCTTGACCAGTAAGTTGCATTTGGTGGACGTTGTCCTTGACTGTTTGCAATCGCAAGATAAGTGTAACCACCTAGTCTTACAACATCACCAATATGATATTCTGTGTTAGTTGAGTCTGCTCCCCAATCGCCTCTTAAATTAAATCCTGTAGTTACAAGATCCCATTTAGCACTTGAGGGAGGAACTTCAGAGTATACGTTTGCATTTGCAACATATTGATTACCACCGTATGTTACAAAATCACCTGGTTGATATCTTTCATATCCTGACCAAGTATTTTCAAATTCCATACCAGGAACAAATTTATCCCATTTGTCAATATCTGCTTGTAATGTTCCTAACTGTGATTCGTCGTTAGTAACAGTTGACGTATGTTGAGTTGTACAAATGAATAGTGTTGCACCCCAAAGTACAACATCATTAACTTTGTATCTGTAACTGTTTACCCATTCACCTTTGTAGTCAATACCTTTATTTAGGTAATCCCACTTAGATTGATCAGCTTCTAATCCGCTCGAAGCCGCGGCGTTTGAAGTGTGTCCTGTGTTACAAACATAAATTGTTCCACCATACTTAACAATGTCGTTAATTTTATATCTAGTGTTAATTGCCCAGTTTGTTTTCCAATCTTGACCTTCGGAGAATAGGTCCCATTTTAATATGTCTTGTTCAAGTCCAAGTGCATTAGTGGCCGCGGCAGTATGACCAGTATTACAAATGTAAATGTTTCCACCATATTTTACTAAATCGTTTGCTTTGTAAACAGTTGCGGCTACCCAATTATCTTTCCAGTCAATTGACGTAGCAAACTGATCCCATTTACTTTGATCAGCTTCTAGTGTAGCTTGTGCTGTATGTCCTGTTTTACAAATATAAATAATTCCACCGTATCTAACGATGTCATTTATTTTATAAAAGGTCGCTTGTGACCAATCTGCTTTCCATTGCGTACCGTCACTAAAATTGTTCCAGCTCGCACTATCATCGTAAAAGTTAGATCCTGAAGTATGTCCAGCAACACAAACGTAAGTTCTTCCACCATATCTAATTACATCGTCTTTTAGATAAGCAGTAGAAGACGTCCAGTTGTCTTTCCATATAAATCTAATTCTACCTAGTTTAAATTCTGCCATTGTTTGCTCCGTTCTTGGTATTATACATATTTATCATTAACCGTTAAAGTCATCTCGTTCAGTTCTTGCTCCGAAGAACATATTTAAGGCCTGTAATCCTCCACCTAAAGGCCCGTTAACTGTGAATAACGGACTTACCGTTGTCATTGCATCTGGAGTATTTGCTCCAGCTGTGTTGTCAATTGAGCGAGACGAAATTTTAATTTGTCCTGCTGTAAGTTCGTTAGTAAACAAGTTAGCACCACCACCTGAAAATCTGTTCTCAATGTAAGATTTTAATGCTCGTTGTGTTGGTAATATATTGTTTGAGGATGCTACAAAAGTATTATCTGTTGAAAATTCTCTAATAATAGCCTGTGATCCACCTAAGCTAATTCCACCAAGTCTAATTTCACTTAAACCTGTTAAGTCAAAGAAATCAGCACTTAAAGTAACTCCACCTTGTGCTTGGCTAACTTTAAATAGTTCGCCAACTCTGTAGTTACCATCTTGGTCTGTACTTGTGTAGAACACTCTACCACCGTTAGATTCTTTAGTTTCACTTGCTTGTACTGCTTCAAATGTTGTAAATGCTTCTATTGTATTAGCAATACTTGATTGGAATACGTGACTTGTTAAGTTACTTGATATTCCACAATTAATTTGTATAGTTGTACTTGTTACGCCTTCAACAATTCTTCTTTCTCCTGACATTGGATCTGTTGATCTTGGATATGTATGAGTTGTTGTATAGTTGTCTTCAGCACACTGAAATGATAATGCATTATCAGCTATAGTAATATGATCGCCTATATTTACACCATGGTCTACTCCAACTTCAAGTAGTAATACACCTGTAGTTGGATTATAAGTTGTTCCGTCTGCGGCTGTTAATACTTTTCTTGTTTCGTTGTTTAAGTAAAGTCCTGGATAGTTAGTATTAGTAAAGTTTCCTGAACCAATATCTAAGAAATCGTGTCCAGTTAATCTAACTTGACTATAACGTTCTCTTAGTGTTGCTGATGTTCCGTGTGCCGGTGCTGTTGCTCTTGTAAGCAACGGTGATATTTGAAATGTCATTTCAATATTTGGTGAAACACCACTTGATCCTGTAACTTTAACCATTTTATAAATTACATCATCTTGACCTGAGATTCTAAAGTTAGAACCTGGACCAGGTAATAAACTTACTCCAGAAACTTTCATAGTGTTTCCAATTTGTAATTCTTCTGCAAAGCCGTCACCAGTTAGTGTAATAATTGCACTCTGATATCCCGAGCCTCTGTTATAGAAACTAGGTTGAGGTAATACACCGTCTTTAATTGTTGCGGTGTAGTACGGCTCTCCATACTCTTCAGGATCATAAATTGTTATTGTTGGTGAAACTGCATATCCACTACCTGGATCATATAATTTAAATTTATCAATTTTTCCGTTTGCAATTTCTACTCTACCTATTGCTCTTGCACCTGCTGTAATAATGTTTCCAGTTGTTCCTGAATTAAGTCCAACAAATGCTGGCATGTTATTTTTCGTACCACCTACAATGTGTGTTAAGTTTCCGTTAGTTGATCTAATTTTCCAAGTATACCCGTTGTCAGAACTTAATGTAGTTCCTGTTGCACTTACAGCTAAAAATACACCTTGTTTGTAAGCAATTTTCCAATCTTCCCTACCTGAGTCTCCAACTAATCCTGAGTCATACCAATTAGATCCATCTGAACTATAAATTATTCTATCTGCGTTATCTAGTGAAGCTACCCAACAGTTATTTCCGTATACTAAGTCACTATATTCTTCAGTTCCGTCTAAGGTTACTGCCGCGCCTGCTGACCAAGTTAAACCATCATCTGTTGATATACTTGTTGTTCCTGTTTTACCCATTGCAATCCATTTACCTTGACCGTAAGCAATACCTACATGATCAGTAGTATTAGCTGTTGGGTTTGTCCAAGTAGAAGGAACAACAGTTGATGTTCCGTCTGTTGTTAAACGTGCTCTATAAACTTTGGAAGTGCCATCACCACATACTATAAGAGTTTTACCATCTGAACCGCCTAGTTGTACACCAGTCCAAGTATGAGCCTCTGGTAAAGTAGATGTGTCCCAAACAATACCATCGTTTGAGAATCCCATCACTGTATCATTGTTTGCAACACCAGCAATCAACATTCCGCCAGCACTAAAACGTGTCCATGATTTAGCTCCTAATGATGCAGATGTATTTCTTTCAGTCCAAAGTGATCCGTCTGTTGATACATACCAAGTTGCTGTTCCAGGAACAGCATAATAAAACATTCCTAAACTATCGGAATACCCAATGTCTAGTGTACCTGACGCAACTGAGTTATTTGTTTGGTTATATGGTGGTTCTGTGAAACTAACTCTTGGTTCATATTCGTATTCTGTTGTAGCATCAAGTGTAAGTGCTGGAACTTTTCCTGGTACAATATTATCCCAACCAGGTTGGTTATCACTTTCTCTATAAACCATAGCAACTTTACTTGCAGGATCATAGTTCCAAATATAACCATATTGTCCAGAACCAACTCCGCCTTTAATTAAAATTCTTAAACCGTTCATTTGTGCCGCAGTTCTTGTTTCTGAAGCCGCTAGTGTAATTTGATCTGTGTCTCCACCTTGTGCGTTGTTTGCCGCAAATTTATATCCTCTACCACCCATGTTTGTACTATCACCTAGTGGTGGAAGATCTAATGTAATTTTATCAATAGCACCGTTACGAATTTCGTCCCAACGCATATCAAGTCCTGTACCAGAAGCTTGTGTCACAGATGGAGTTACATTTGTATATGATTGGCCATTGTTACCGTATGCTAGTGCAAGTACTGATGTCGAACCAACCCACGGATCTTCAACTGATGCTTCTCCGGATCTATTGTTTACTGTAACTGTTTGTGGAGTTTCAGTTGAGTCAAAACCTTCTGCAACAGAACCAAACGTTCCATAAGAGTTGTTACCATTAGTTGCACGTAATATACCGCCATTTTCTGAAAGGTAACCAATATGTGCGTAATATGTAAACACAGACACAAGTTCTGAACGCCCTAAGTTAGTTGCCCAGTATCCAATACCATCACTAAGTACCTGTGTAAAGTCGTTTGCAACACAAGATTTGTTACCGCCGTTATGTAATGAACCATCAATTTTTAATCCAACACAATTATCACCTATTGTAGTAACGCCTTGAATGTATGGTGATTTACCAGCTTGTATTCTTTCCATGTTAATACTGTTTGCCGCTGAACTTTTAAATGTATGTGCAGAAGTATTAGAACTTATTCCAATGTTAAATGTAATTACATTACCTGCTACATTAGTAATTTGTATATTTTTGTTGTAGTACGGATCTGTTGTTCTAGGATATGTGTGATCTGATCCATGACCGTCCATTGCACAAGTCCAAGTTAAACTATTTGCATCAATTGTTATAGCATTGCCTTTTTTAATGTTATGTGTCCAATTAACTGCTCCAGCGTTTGCTGATATAAATGTATGAGTAGTTTGGTTAGACGAAATTCCACAATTAATTGTAATAGAAGTAGCATCTGCCGCAACAACTCTTCTTGTCTCTCCGTACATTGGATCGCTAATACGTGGATAAGTGTGATTAGTTTGTTTTGGAACTGCACCAACGTTACAAGAAATAGTACTTCCTGTAGTTGAAGTTATAGCTATTGCACTTCCAGCCGCTGGATCTGTTGCTCTTGGATACGTATGTGTTGTAGCATGGTTATCAGCTTCACAAGTAAACGTGAGTTTATCAGTACCAATCGTTACAGTATCAGCAGTTGTAAAAGCATGTGAGCCAATTTGCATTTCTAATATACCTGTTTGGTGATTATACCAAGCCATAGTTACATCTTTACTAACATTACCAGCAGTAATTGTAATAGCACTTGATACAGTACCACCTGTATATATGTGTTCTCCATAACCGTAAGAACAACTAAAAGTAAGTGAATTAGCGTCTACTGAAACTTCTTCGCCAACTTGTAATCCGTGACTTGAACCTAATACAAGTTTCATTAATCCAGTAACTGGATCATAAGTAGTTCCTGTTTGCGGAGTATACTGAGTATTAGGAATTGTAAGTGTCATTACACCAGTTGCTGGAGCATAAGTTCCTGCAGTCGGTGTATATTGCATTTTGTTTGTTGTAGCAATCCAAGTACTAGAATCTGCTGGACCTGTTCCTGGATCTAATGAAACAAATGCTCCGCCTGTTGGACGTTTTGTTCCGTAAGTATTAGCTGTTCCTAGTGTACCAGTTAATCCTTTTAATGTACAATCTCTAATACCTGTTCCGTTTCTAACAAGAAACATATTTTGATTTTGATTGTTAGATGAAATGTTTATAGCTGTTTGTACTGGATTTGCAGTTGTTCTTTCTGATAATACAGTATCTCTGCCAAGTTCTGCTGGTCTAATTGTTGTTGTTCTAAGTTCTGCTCCAACAATAGCAACGTGTGCCGGAATACTAATTGGAAGTATTTCTGGATAATCACCAGCTAATACATTAATTTTTGCACCAGTACCAACTCTAGTATTTTCGTTTCTTAACAAATATGTACAAGCAAACCCAACTGTTCTAAATGGAGCGTTTAAAGTACCACCTTGTGATTCGTCGTCAACACCATTTTCACTTACATAATAAACTTTTTGCTGTAAGTCAAAAGTATCCCACATAGGCATTCTAGTTGTTGCTCTTAAAATTTGTCCTGTTGTTCCTGCGGCTAATCTTACAGTATCAATAGCAGTTGAATCTTGGTTGTCAAAAGTTTTTAAGTCACCTTTTCTAGCAAGTTTGTTAGTTCTTGTACCAAGGATCATTATTTTCCAGAAATTTTGATCTGGTTGTTCAACATCCATGTCTGGTCTTGATGCTGATTCTGTTGATCTATGATATTTTAAACAAGTATAAGATGTACCTGCCCAAGTAACAATATCACCTTTGTAATATTCTTGGTTATCTTCCCAAGTGTCTCTAAATTGTCTACCATCTACTAAGTGTTCCCAATAAGTTGGCCACTGGTCTGGTTGAAGATTTGTACTATCTTGAATAGCAATATAAAGATTACCTGTTAATCTTACAATATCACCAGTTCTGTACTCAATAATTGTTGAACTAGTTTCTGAACCTGCATCATTCCATTCATTTCTAAAATTATAACCTTCAAATGTTACATTCCAGTCTGTTGGATATTGTGCTGGTTTATACCCAACATTATAGCTAAGTGATTTATAAATGTATCCGCCGTATAAAACCATATCGCCTGGTTGATAATAAACAGCTTCTGACCAAGCGTTTTCATATTCAGAACCTGGAAGATATATAGACCATTTACCTGCGGCTTGATCTACTTTAAATCCGTCGTCGCCTACACTAGAAGTATGTCCGCTTACTGCTTTTAAAAGGTTTCCACCTCTTTTTACAACGTCATTTTTCTTATATCTGTAACCAACTTGCCATGCACCCGAATATGTTACAGGTGTTGTACCTAGATTTTTAACAACATATTCAATTCCGTCAACATGCATTTCCCATTTAGCTTGATCTTCTTCTAATCCTAAAGTTGTATTGTCTGCAGATACGTGACCATTAACACATTTGTATACTATTCCACCATACTTAACAATATCATTTACTTTATATCTAGTTCCAATTGACCAAGTACCTCTCCAAGTGTCAGAATCTGATAATACAGACCACTTAGGTTGGTCAGCTTCTAAACCTAGTAATGTAGTTGCGGCAGATACGTGCTGAGCTGTACATTTGTAAACTTTACCATTGTATCTTGCAAGGTCGTTAATTCTGTAAAGTGTGTTTATAGTCCAGTTATACTTCCAATCAGCGGAAGAAACAGCAACTAATGTCCATTTATTAATGTCAGCAACTAAACCGTCTGTAGCAGATGAAAACGTAGCGGCAGATGTATGTGCTTCTGTACATTCGTAAACCGATGCACCATACTTTACTATGTTTCCTAATTTATAAGCTGTTGCTACACCCCAATTACCTAGCCAACTTTTACCTTCTGATTGCTTTTTCCATTTTGGTTTTGCCGGGGTTAAATCTGTACCACTTAAATCATTGTAAAAATCTGCTGAAGCGTGTGTCCGTAAAGCAACGTAAGTAAATCCGTTGTGTTCAATCATATCGTCAACGATATAATCAGTACCACTTACCCACGTACTTTTCCAATTAAATCTTATTCTGCTTAGTTTAAAATCTGCCATTTTAGTAACCTTTTATGTATTTATTATACTCCAGTTGGGTAATTGTACCCTTCGTTTACTCTTACTACAAAATTCCCACTGTCATCTATATAGTAAAACAAACTCCTGTTATCCCATTTGTATTGTTCATAGTTTAAATTCTCGTAAACCTTTTCATGATTTACATTTCTGCCTTCAAAGAAATCTTCCCCTGAATCAAAATCTTCGTAATTTTTGCTTGGATCGCCTTCTTGATTTAAGCTAATAGAGTCGCCTGATTTTAATTGATCAACTTTTGCCATAAAAAGCTCGCCATCATCAGTTCTGCGTAATCCGTAAAAGTATCTTGCATCGGTCTGGTTGACCATATCTGTAATACTTTGTCCTAAAAATGTATCAGCCATTATACTATCTCCACTATGCTCAGAATTACATCAAGTGCATCTGGTTGATTAGACGTAACATACATTACATTTGTTGCATCTAAAATTATTTTTTCACCTTTACCTATCGGTTTCATTGAGGTGTTTGGTGCTATAGGCATGTCTTTAATTAAAAATGCAATGTTACTTGCTTCGTCGCCAATTTCAATACTACAGTTTATCATGCTATCTGTAAGATTAGCAATATTCATTCCTATAACAGTTGTGCTTGTTGCCGCCGGTACAGTATACACAGCTACTCGTTGTGTTCCTATATCTTTGCCAATTATATTTTTAAAATTCGTCGCCATTTTCTATTCCTATAAAGTTAGTGCAAGTTTAATTGCTATTTCCTCTGCATCATTAAATGTAACAGCACCAGTAGAACCTGCAACTGACACCCATTGTCCACCTATATCGTAAATTTCAACCCTATCTTCTACGGTATTATAACGCATCATTCCTGTCTCTGGACTAGGATGTCTATTTGCGTTATTACCAACGGGTATTACAAAACCACCAGTACCTTGTACTTTAAAGTAACCTGTACCAGTTTGTTTTAGAGTGGTAACTGCACCTTCTACAGTATTAGTTATCTGATTTCCATTAAAACTAAAGTTTTCTATGGAAACTAATCCACCGCCATTTGCTTGTAAAACCAAGTTCTGATTTGTAGCAATCGTCTGTAAAGTGTTTCCAGATACTGAAATATCATCAACTTCTAGTTTTTTAATGTCAAATCTAGTTGCTGTTACGTCTGCTACTAGTGATCCTCCAGCATAAAAACGCAATTTATCGTCATCTGCTCCTGGAGTTTGTTCTGCTGTAATATAAGTGTCTCTATCAGCGTCATAAACACCACCTAATGTTGACCATTGTCCGTCGTATGCTTCAAAAACTTCAGTTTCTGAGTTATATCTAAGCATACCAGTTATAGGACTTCCTGGTCTTTGTGCTGTAGTTCCTTTCGGAAGAACTAATGCTCCAGTTCCACTTACTTGTACTGATTCTGAACTAGGATCTAATACAATATCTCCGCCAGTATTAGAAATAATATTTGAGTTAAATTTAAGATTGTCAATAACAATTTTACCAACACCATTAGCAACAAAATTTATATTTCCGTCACTTGCTATTGATTGTATTGTGTCGTTGTCAATAGTAATATCATCAATAACAGCTTTACCAACATTTAATTCTGACCATGCAAGGTTTGTTGTTCCTAACTTATAAGTGTTATCTAAACTTGGAATAATATCACTTGCTATAGATGCTCCAATACTAATAGTATCAGTAGTTTCGTCACCAAGGGTAATATTTCCTCCAACAGTAACATTACCAGTTACATCTAAGTTTCCAGTTACACTTACGTTGTCTAATAAGTTAATAGTTCCGCCAGTACTGTTTATGTTAATATTTCCACTTGTACTAGAAATTGTATTTCCACTAATTCTTATAGCACCTGATTCAATTTTTGTTCCGTCAATAATTGTAGTGTTAACACCGTCAGTAAAAGTAATACCTTGGTTGTTATTAAATAAAAATTCTGCGTTTGTAAATGTTACTTCACCTGTTGATTGATCAATTCTAAATAAATCACCAACTCTAAAATCACCTTTGTGGTCAACTGTACTAAAGTAAATATTTGCACCATTGTTTGCTGTAACTTCGTTTGCTTGTATAACTTGAGTAGTATCATTAGTAACATCTTTACCTACGCCAATGTATGCTAAGTTCATTCCAATAGCATAAACTGTACAACCTGATCCGTCACCGTGTAATCCATAGTTACCATAAACAGATGCACTAGCAATAGATCTAATTTCACCACCAAAGTCTGTATGATCGATTAATGTAATTGCTGAAGCTGTTGCTCCACCAGTAAATCTTACATCTTGTATAAACGTATCATTATCTGTAACAATTTGGCTTGCATTGTCGCCTTCAAATTCTAATTTTAATACTGTGTATTGGTCAACAACAGACGCCGCCGTTAAAGCAGAAAATGCAGTATCAACGCCAGTTGCTTTTCTAACTCTTACATCGTCTATTCTTCCTTGTAAATCACTTGAACTTCCATCATACTTAGAACCAATTATTAATGGTTTAGTTGTTCCTAAATCAGTTGAAACTCCAGTTTGTGTTCCTTGAAGTGCTCCGTCAATAAACAATCTAACAGTTGTTCCAACCCTTGATACAAGTATATGATAAAAAGTTGTGTTTATAAGTGTTACGTTTGGTGCTAATATTGATGTTGTACCAATATCTATTTTTGGTTTTCTATCTACTGTGTAAATGTGTAGAGCACTATCTGTATCTGATCCTGCTCTAAAATCAAACATTGATTCTGTACCAGTATCATCTGACAAGTAAAGGTATCCTTCAACACTAAAGTCTCCAGTACCAAACCCAAAGTCTGTTTGTGTTGTTATACTAAATCTATCTCCTGTACCGCCAAAGTTTAATAAACCTATTCCAGTTCCCCATTTGACTGGAGCAGTTGTTGTAATTTGTGCATTACCAATAGATGTAACTGTTTTCTTATTTCTACTTAATGGTGTAATAAATCCTGTTGCTTTGCCGTCAATTATAACTGTATTAGTATCAACTGATTCAATTGTTGATGTTGCAAGTTGTGTGCCGTTTGCATCATAAAGTGTAATTGCGTTTCCTGCTACTGGAGCCGAACCACTTAATCCGCTATATTTAATTTTAGTTTTTCCGTCGCTTTTTAATCCTGCTGTTCCATCTACAATTTCAATTCCTTTATCAGCAAAGTATGTAAAACAATTTAACCATTCAACTCTTGCACCATTTGTTACTTTTAGTCCTGTAACGCCCGGAGTAATCATTGTACAAGAATGGAATAACATACTTGCTTCTCGTGAATCTACATTAGCAATACTTCCGTCTACGTATGCTCCTCGACCTGCGTCACCTGCATCAAAACCTCTTGGGTCTGAATTACTAGTTGTTGTTCCTTTTGTAATGATAGTTACGTTTCTCACATATGGTGATCTTGCGTAAACTCTAAAGTTAGTTGCAAATCTAAATCCGTAACCTGTGTTGCCACTTGCGTTATAATAAAAATCTTTAATTGTTAAATCTTCAACTGTTGAATCACCTTGCATTACAAAAGCATCGTTGCTCTGTGTTCCACTAGTTGGTGAAACTTCAACTGAACGTAAACTATGTCCTTTTACAGTTACTCCTAGAGGAACGTTTAAAGGAAATGCTTCTTGATATGCACCTGGGTAAACATAAACAGTATCGCCAACTCCAGCAAGTTCTAATCCTTTAGAAATAGTTCTAACTGGATCTTGTGGATGAGCTCCTGTTGCAGAATCGCTTCCATTAACTCCAACATAGAAAAGGTTTCCTGGTGTTGAAATTAAGTTAATGCTACCAAAGTTTAAGTCATTTGTTGTTAAGTTATCTGTTGTAACATTTGCAAAATAACCCGTTGCCCACCGTTTTGCATTTGAACCAATATTATATGTATTATGAGCATCTGGCATAATATCACTGGCAATATCAGCATTGATAAAAATGTTATCTGTATCTGCATCACCAAGTGTAATATCTCCGCCAGCTGAAATATTTCCAGTTGCGTGTAAGTTTCCAGTTACTTGTGTGTTACCGACAATGTTAACAGTACCTGTACCGTTAGCTCTAATATATAAGTCTTCGTTTGTGTTTGTATTTTCAATGAAATTATTATTCATTTCCAAGTTGCCAACAACAACTCTATTACCTACAATAGTGCTATCTGCTGTTGCTATTGAAAATTCTTGTGCGGATGTAGAAATAGTTCCTGTACCACCGTCAAGTGTTACGTTTCCTACTTGAAATGTATTGTTTGTGATTTCTAGATCTGTTACTCTAGCTACGCCTTGGACGTCTAATGTATATTGAGGTGATGTTGTTTTTACACCGATCCGGCGGTTTGTAACGTCTAAATATAGTAGGTCTGTTTCAAAAGCTAAATCCGTACCATTACGTAACAAATTTGACTTCAGTAACGGACCAGATATGCGACCAATTGCCATGTCTACTCCTCAATACGGGGATCCTGTCCCTCTAGCCCGATTTACAGCATTTGCTCTTTGCCGGCTAACCACAGTTTGTCTTGCAACAGCTTTGGCCAAGCTCTTTATTGCATTACTATTATTTATGCTAAATCTTTAATTAGTCCAGGATAAGGTTGTATACGTAGGCTAATTCTTCAACGTCGGTTTCTGCAATAGAAGAAACGTTTCCTGCGGCATTTATCCAGTTAGATCCGTTCCAAGTTTCAACATAATTTATGCTTGGTGTCACATTATATCTTGTAGTCCCAACTTCTGGGCTACCTGGACGTTGTGCTGTAGTTCCAATTGGTGGAACTATCCCGTTTACGTTTTCAATTTTTAAATAAGCAAGATTTGTATTATTAGTATGATTAATAATAAAATTGCTATTAGAGTCGTTATATAAGTCGTTTGTTTGGAATTGTAAATCACCTATTAAAGTTTTTCCAGTTCCGTTTGATTTAAGTTGGAATGTTCCATCTTGTTCATCAGTAGAAATAACATTTCCATCAATAGAAATTTTGTGATCACTACTAAATCCGCCACTTTCTAAAAGTATTCCATTTAATGTATGATTTGTTTGTCCTGCTGTAACAAACTGAAATTGGTTATTTGAAAGATCTAAATACGTATCTCTATCAGAGTCATATATACCTTGTAAACTTACAGGACCAGTAGGTTCTACTCCTTCAAATGCTCCAACAACATTATTGTATCTAAGTCCACCTTGTACACTTGGACGCTCTGTTGTAGTTCCCTTAGGCAATCTAAGTTCACCAGTAGAATCAATTGTAAGATTTGCACTAGTTTGTAAGATAACATCGCCGTTGCCAGCACCTGCAAAATATCCAGACTTTCCTGTATTATTTGCTTGGTACATATTTCTAAGTGTTGCAACATTTGGTTTTGTAATTATTTTTTTAATATGATCATTATATAATGCATATCCTAATGGATTGTGTGTTTGTACACCACTTGGTGTTCTTGCATCATCATTCCATTCAGGTGCTAAACTTCCTCCACTTACAAATTCTGGAAAGTATTCCCACATAGAAATTACTAATAAGAAAACATATTCTCTCATTAACAATGCTCTATATTCAGCATCTCCGTTGAAGTCTCCTGAGTAATTTGAAATATCAAATATTACTGCTCCATTAGATTGATTACTTCTAGCTTCTTGCATTGCAAGATATAAATCACTTGTTTGATTATTATTAGCAAGTGCAGAATCAGATCCTGGAAATCCCCATTGTGATAATGTATGAAGTACGTGTTCAACTACTTCCATAATAGTATCATTTTGTACTCCAGAACCGTTTGGATATTCCCAAACATAATCTACTGTTGCGTGAGCATTTTTAAATGTATCAAGTCCTGAATAATTATTTCCTGCTTGGTTATCTACTATTGATGGAGTATATGCACTTGGACTATTCCAACCTACTAATTGTGCTGTTGGATATCCTATATGAGATCCTGTTGTTCCATTAAGACAAGTAATCATATTATTAATTCTAGTACTGTCTATATCAACGCCTGTTGGGTCTGTCATTAGTTGGAAAGTTCTAGCAACTTTCATAATAAATTCATCTGAGTTTGCTGTTGCTCCGCCAACTGCTGAAGTACCAACTACTTTAACTCCGTTAATTTCTATTTTTCTATCGTATGGACCATTTGCTTCTGCTGTTAGTTCGCCAGCTGAGAAATTCCCAGTTGCAGAACCTTCTGTTGATATAATATTATTTTTAAAATATAACCCATCAAATTTAATTTTACCTGCGCCACTAGCTACTGTTTCAAGATAAAGATCTGCGTTTGTTTCATTAGTTCCTACTGTTCCACTTGAAAATCTTACTGTATTAATATTTGCAGTATCAGCATTTACTTCGTTCCAACGTTTAGAAGCAGTACCTAAAGTTTTTGCTTCGGACGGTGTAGATACAAAGTCTTGACTTATTGGAGTATTAAAGTCAACAGTATCTGTAGGTGCATCACCTAATGATTGTATTGCACCGTTAACAGTAAAGTTTCCTGTCATGTCTACTTGTGGAGCATTTACATTTCCTTGAAAAACTATTGAACCGGCTGAATTAAAGTCTATATTAGATCTTGTTGCTTCTATAGCATTTCCACTTATTACAATATTTTCTTGAGTTATTTGTCCTGGCTCAAGTGTTACTGTATTATTTCCTTCTCTAATCTTTGCTGTAGCATTTTCTGCAAATATGCTTTCAACGTCAAAACTTGTTCTTTCATTTTCTAAGTCTACTAAGAAGTTATCTCCAACTCTATAGTTTCCTCTTTGGTCTTGTGTAGTATAGTAAACTTTTGCACCATTAGTTTTTACAACTTCGTTAGCTCTAATTGTAAGTGTATTATCGTTAGTAACATCTTTTCCAGCACCAACGTAAGCAAAGTTTTGATTAATTAGATAAGCTAAAATATTTGCTCCGTTTGCATCAACACCTTTATTTCCGTAAACACATGCACTAGCAATAGCTCTTAATTCTGCTCCGTAAGCTGTTGTACTATCTTGTTGTAATCTTCCTGTTCCTTGTTCTAACTTAATTCCTGTACCTGCAAAGTATGTAAAACTATTACACCATTCAACCCTTGCACCACTTCGACATAACAATCCTACTGCTCCTGGAACAATAAATGTTGTTGCATGAAAAAGTATACTTGCAGATTGAGAATTTTGAAAAACTACACTTCCGTCAATTAATGCACCTCTACCTGCATCACCTGATGCATATCCTCTAGGATCACTTGCACTAGTTGTTGAACCTTTATTAATAACTGTAACATTTCTAATGTCTGGTGATCTTCCGTATTCGTTACAATTATAATTGTTTGCTAATCTAAATGCATATCCTTTATCGTTTCCACTATCATAATAAAAATCTTTAATAGCAAGATTTTCTATAAGAGTATTTGCATTTAGTAAGAAACAGTCGTTACTTTGTGTAGCCGATGTTGGCATAATTTCTACACTTCTAATTCCGTCGCCTTGAATAGTTACTCCATCTGGAACTGTCATTGGAAATGCTTCTTGATATGTGCCTGGGTAAACATATATTAATGTTCCTGAAGTTGCCATGCTTAATGCTTTAGTTATTGTAGCATATGGACCGCCTGGGCTGTAACCTTCATTAGTGTCACTTCCGTTTCCGTTACTAACGTAAAGTATATCATTATTTTTAGTTAGGTTAATTCCTTGATATGTAATACCAGTTGTTTTAACTGTGTCTGCATTTAAATCTTGTACAAAAAGTTTAAAACCTTTTTCTGGGCCAGTACTATCATTGTCTTTACCCATATGGTATACATTGTCTAAATCTGGAGTAATGTGATCTTTAAAATCAGCTAAAAACTTGGCATTGTCTGTTGAGTCGTCACCAATTGTTAAAGATGTACCACCGTATGTAATATTACCAGTAGCATGTAAATTTCCTGTAACAGTTACAGTTCCACCTGATTGTATTTGAACTTTTCTTGGAACTGAAGCAGGATAATACTTTTCAATATATGCTTTAAATGCTGTTGGGTTATTATGGTCAGCTATTGTTTTAGTCGCTGGATAAGCTGTACCTCCTACCCACTTAGTATTCATATTTCCTAAAGCTAAACAATCGTCAACTTGTATATCACCATCGCCGTCAAAGTCAAGTGCCGCAAGTTCTTCTGAAGTCCAGGTACCGGATTGTGATAAACTAGTTGCATAGTCATATAATCTGTCCATATCATTTGGAACAGAACTTGCACTATTTCTTGGTCCTGGTGACCAATAATTTCCGTAATTTCCGTTTGATTCCCAAGCAGTATTTTGTCCGTCAAATACTTCACTTTTTATACCTACGCCGCCGTTTGTTTGTAATGCGTGTATACCATCACCTTTAACAGCAAAATTATTACTTCCTATACCATTTGTTGTAATGTAACCTTGAGGGTGTGTAGACTTAATAGTAATATCACCACTAGGTGTTGATATACCAGAACTAGCAAGTGTAAAGTCGCCTACTTTTAAACTGTTTCCAAATACAATATCAGGATCAGAACCACCAGAAGTAGTTCTCATTGTTCCACTAATTGTTATATTTCGGGGAGTAGTTGTAGTGCCAATACCAAGAGTATTGTCTCTTTTTACAACTAATAGATCAGTATCAAATGCAAGGTCTGCAAGTGTTCTTTCTAAGTTGTCTTGTAATAGCTGGCCGCCTATACGGGCTACTTGTGTCATATCATTTCCCTCGGTTTTACAACAGTATTTATTGTATTACTTGTCGAAGTTATGTAGCACTTGTACAGGTTTTCCGTTAGGTACAGCCGTGCCAAACACAATGTACCAACCTGAAGCGTATGGGGATCCTGGTCCTGAGGAAGGATTTTGTACTAATGTATAGTTTGTAGTTGCTAACTGAAAAACGTTTTCAATTGTAACTAAAATGTTATTTTCTGAAATTGGTACAGGGTAATAAGTATCGCCTGAGTCTAATGGTCCAAATGTTGTTTCAGTACCATTTCCGTTACCTAAATTTTGTTGTACTATTGTTGTTGGTTCTCTAAATCTAATAGGTTTCCATGCACTATTTTGATAAACTTCAAAATCACTAGTATCAGTATTATATCTAACCATGCCTTCTGCTGGAGTAAATGGTCTTTGATTTTGTGTTCCTTTAGGTAAGATCATTGCTTTATCAGTGTTAAGTTCAATCAACCCAAGAGAGTCAATATTCAATCCACGTGTGTCTGCATTGATTCCTCTTGTAGTTGTTGATGCTTTAATGAATCTCATTATTACACTTCCAAGTAACTAATAGTCATAGCTAAATTAGCTGGTGCTTGACTAACAGCAATAACTCTGTCTCCGCCTTCTAATATAATCTTTTCTGTATCAAGAGTAAAAGTATCTGCTCCAGCTACAGTTAGATCGTTTAAAATTTGGTTTGCGTTTGGATCAGCATTACCTTTTGCTTGTCCGTTAGGTACAAAGTGCAGGTCAAAAGTAGTGTCATTACTACCACCTGTGTCAGCTGAAGCTGTGTTACAAACCATTATAGTTGTAACTGCATATCTTAATCCGCCCGGTACTGCTAATACTTCTGTGTCAGTTAAGCCTATTTTCTTATTTACAATCGCCATATTCTTTCCTTAAAATAACATACTATACAGTAGTGATCTATTAGTACTTATCAATTCATCTTCATGATTATATTTGTTTCTATACCAAATTCCAGTATTACCTTTGTCTGGATCTTTTCCGTAAATTGCAATATGTGTTGCTGAAGATGCTACAACTGCTGAATCGTCTTGGACTGGCATTCTTAATGTGCTATCAATTTTAACAAATGGACTACCTTGACTGCTTATAGTTAAGTCTACTCCACTTGTAGTTGTTGAAATTGTATTGTCTTGAAATAGTAAGTTTTCTATTTCTGTACTGTCGTTTCTAAAAATTGCAACTTCACCGTTATCAACTTTAATTTGGAATCTGCTTGTTCCTCCATCTAAACTTGAATCAGTAACAGTAAAAGATGAGTCACCTCTTTGAATAGAGTTAACTTGAATTGTTTGAACACCTGTTGTAATTGCATCATCTACATATTTTTTATTTGGAATAACATCGTCATCAGTTACTTGATCTTCATAGTTGTTTGTTCCACTTACACTTATAACTCCTGTGCCAGAGTTGATCACATATAAATCTCCGCCACCAGTTGCTATTGAATTAGTGTAAATTCCTGTAATTTTATTATTCTCATCTCTAAAAACAAACGTTCCATAGTCAACTGTTTGTGTTACTGGATTGTTATGAGTTAAGTTTTCATCGAATAAAATTTGAGCATCAGGGAATGTTCCTCTATCAATTCTAATACCAGCTGTATTTAGAGTTACGCCTCCTCCACTTTCACCTTTATTTAAAAAGATAATATTATCTTTAATATCAGTATTTGTTGAGTTAACTGTAGTTTGCGTTCCTGCTATAGTAAGGTTTCCTGTTATAGCTGTAGTTCCAGTAGATCCCGTATCTAACGTAATAGTAGATCCGTCAGCTACTCTAACTGTATAGTTTCCTGCGTTTACATTAAGTATTTTTGACATTTACAATTTCCAATAATTAGGGGGGATTTACACCCCCCATAATTCTCTAGATAGCTGTTAACGCTAGATATGACACAGTTGAATCATTTTCAATTGTGTAAGAATATCTATTGTTGTTGTTATCTCTGCAAGTTCTGTTGTAAAGTTTGGTAATGAATACTCCACCACCGCCTACTACTGCGCCTGAAATAGACATTTCGTTTGCCCCTAGTGAGCCAGATGCTTTAGCAACAAGTGTACATATACCTTCGTTACCTGAGTCATCTTTTGCATCATCTACTAAAAATTTAGTAGCTGAACGTTGGCTTTTAATCATTCCAACTACAGAAGCAGAATTTCCTGCAACTTTACAGTTGACTGTAATATTGGTTCCGTCTGCTAACGCACCAAATTTTCTTTTGTTTACTGGTCTTCCCATTTGTTTTCTCCTTTATTTGACGTTCTAAGTCTACGCGGTGGGTACCGCATAAGTCCTCTATTAGGTCCTAGAGGTTCTAGTTCTCTACGACTATTATATTTATCATTGTTTGGAAATAAGCTATTAGTCAAGAAAAAAGACGCCGAAGCGTCTTTTTAAACATAAGCAAGTATAGGTAGGACTCGGTTATACCTACAACCCCTCGCCACAGATGCCATTCTGATAACCAGGGAACCTAGTTCCGCTCGGTAGAGCGATGTGACTCAGCGTATTTCTACTACCAAGCCTGGGTACCACCCCTAACTAGTCAAGTTCGACGCTCTGGTAAACGCCTCTTCCTTGCACTATATAAAAACTCTAGCTACAAGTTTTTAGCTTATGTATACACTATAACAAATAAAAACCTATTTGTCAAGTACTTTTTTGCACTTTGTTGTCCAAAATCTCTTTTTTTCTGGGTATAAGCCATAATCCCATAAGTTTTCGAATTAGTGCAATATGTCGTTGTTTTGTTATTAATTTCTTTCTGGCGATTTCGAAGTCTCTATAATTCACGACACTCTCCTTTTTACAGTTAAGTGCGTTCCTTCGCTTGTACTTGTGCTACTTCCGTCCCATTGGGATGAACGTACAAATATTTAGTTTGGTCATAAAAAAAGGGCGACAAAAGCCGCCCTTTTTAAATCTTTTTAACTAATCTTAGCTAAAAGTTACGTTAGAAATTGCAACTCTACCTAGGTAGTCTGCCGCATTTCCTAATGAAGACGCAACATTCGACAATTCTACATAGCCGTATCTTGTCATGAAAGATACAACTGGTTCGAATGAGCTAGGATCAAGTACAACACCACTTGACATTAGTGGAATGTATGGGCAGTAAAATGCCGCCGCATCAGACTCTGAAGAGCCTTTGTATCCTACTAATACGTCTGTAGTATCGCCTGCATAAGCGTCAACGTAGATCTTCATAGCACCGTTCAAAGTACCAACCATCTTAGTGTTAGTTGGAGCTTCAAAAGTACCTTCAGTTGTTCTAGCAAACGCTGAAGTTGTTGCAGACTGTAGAACAGTAAGAGCATATGGTGAAACCACTGCCCAGTTACCTGCGCCACGTCTTGTTCTAGCCGCGATGTTGTTAGCAACTTTGTTGATCAATACAGCAAGAGCCGCATGTTCGTCACCAACAAATGTAGCTGTACCGCTAACTGCCGCCTGGTTAAATGTTTCAGCCGCAGATCCAGCTAAAGTTCTTAATGAACTAAGAACTTCTTGGTCGATCTCTGCAGTAATTTCTTGGGCTAAAGCCGCCATAATTTCTGCTTCAATATCGATACCTTGCTGTGCTTGAGCATCTTGAGCCGCTTCAAAAGTCCATCTAGCTGATAGCTTTCTGGTTTTTGCTTCGACTGTTTGCTTCAAGATCTGGATGCTTAAACGCTTACCAGCTTCTCCTTCAAGAGCCGCTGTTGTATCAGCTTTGTCGGTAGAACCGCCACCTGAATAACCAACACCAATCTTGAAAGGTGATAGAGCTTCTTCACCAGCAGTTACATCATCTAATGAATCTGCATAGCGTACTCTTAATGTGTGGATTTGACCCACTGGACCTGTCATAGGCTGTACCCCAACTAATTCGTTGGCGATAACAGTAGGCATAACACGTCGTATAACCGGAAGGATTACTCTGTTAAGAGTAGCAACATTTCCCGCACTAGATGCACCAGCTGTAGCGGTCTCTGCCAAATACTTTTTAGTATTTTCAAGAGTTACGCCCATTACAGCTTTCTTATTGCCATCAAGGCCTTCAAGAAGTGCAGTCTTTGTATCCTGCCAGCGACTTTCTAATAGTTCTGACATCGTTTTCTCCTTATTTCAATCCTGCAAGTCTTCTAATATCTATAACATTATCTTTTGTTACAGATTCACTTGCATCTATGTCATTGTTTTGTTTATTGCCTGTAATTTGTGTGCCTTCGGTCAACGTTGCCTTAGTTTCCTTCGCTGGAGCGTTTCCTGCTATTACGCTAGGCATGTACTTGTCAAATTGTTTTTGCAATTTGTCAGTTTGTACAGATTCCAGCAAGTCGTTCATGATATCTTTCTGCTTCTTGTTTAGAGGAGCAAGTAATTCATTCATAACTTCTTGTCTTTTAGCTGAATCATTAGCTTTCTTAATCTCAGCATCTTTGCTTTCGACTAATTTAGCTTTTGAAACTACTTCAACTTTAGCTTCAGCTAATTGCTTATCCTTCAATTCTACAACTTTTAATAGTTTTGCAGTTTCGGACTTCTCATTGAGATAGCTGTTTGAATATTCTGACGCAAAAGATTCGAAAATCTTTCTTCCAAAATCATTCTTACGTGCTGAGTCAATATCTTCTTTAAGTTGAGTTATTTCTTTATTAAGACCTTTCTCAACTGCTTCTGCTACTACTCTTGTCGCATCTTTGATGAACTTGCCCTTAACTTTAGCTAGATGTTCTTTGGCTTCACGTACTAAACGTACTTTCGTCTCCGCCAAGTCTTTTTTATCTTCATAAAACTCTGCTATTTCTTTGGACAAAGAATCAACAACAAAATTTTCCAGTTTTGAGAATTTTCCAGCCATAGCTTTTTGGTCTTCGTGTAGCTCGCCAATTTCTTTACCTAGCGAATCCATAACAAAGTTTTTAAGTAGATCTGCGTTTTCACGCATTGCTACTGCATACTTTGCTCTTGCTTCTGCTAGTTTTTGGCGGTCGTCACTAAACTCAGAAATTTCTGCGCCGAGTTTTTCTTCAAGCATTTTATCAATAGCTTCCACCATTGTTTGCTTATCATGCTCATACTTTTGAGCGAACTCTTCGCGTAATTCCGCTGTAGCTTCAAGACGATTTTCTTTAATCCTCTTGTCCCAAGCCTGTTCAATTTCTGCTCTGATCTCCTCTGAAATTGCATTATTTTCAAAGAGTGCTTTCAGTGCATCTAACATTTGTTTCTCCTTATTACTGAAGACCGTTGATAATGTTAACCAACGAGTCCTTCAAATATCTCTGAGCCTTTTCATCGCCGTTTAACGAGCGAGCCATTTCCATTGCCTTATAACCGCCTCTGGTGTTCAACAAATGCTCGTAAATGGGAGTTGGATATGCTCCCGGAGCACTTGGTTGAGCGACGCAGTCAACAGTAATAATTTCAAACTCGCTGACTTCTCCGCTTCCATCTTCTTTAACATTTCCAGAGCCCCTAGATGAGACACCAATTTTAACGCCGTTTGTTAACATTGTTTCAACTAGTTGTCCCATCGGAGTTGGAATTATTTTAAGTTTTCCGTAACCATTTGGCCCGTCCATCCACATTTCAGTTATCATGTGTGATACACGATCCAGGTTAATATTGAGTCCTTCAGGATGATCTACTTCACCAAGTACACTATATCCGCCTTTAATTTGATCGTTGAGCGTTTCGACAGCTCTACCGATCTCAGTAACAGGATATACTCTTTGATTAGCATTCCTCACACCACCTTGGATGCAAATACCTTTTAGATGAAGGGTCTTACCACCTTTATCGTCTTCGGTATGCTCCACGACCATTTTTGCTTGGTCGAATGATAGCGTCTCTGTTAAGTTTAACATCTACCTTTGTTCCTCAATTAAGAACCGATAACACTAGTGCTATCTGTTCCTGATTCGCCTGCGCCTTTTTTCTCAGCGCCGTGGCCTTTAGCGTTTTTCATTGACTTTGAAGCTTTTCCGCCAGGTACGTTTACATTACCAGCATTGTCTTCTTTTGCTGTTTGTCCACTTCCTGATGTAGAACCTTCTCCGCCTGCGTTAATGTTACTAGCAGTTCCACCCATATCGTTTTTAGACGCTACTGGTGATTTTGCTTTGTTGTCTTCACCGCTTGGTGTTGCAACTTTGTTAACATATTCACGCATTACTTCACCTTCGGATTTTTTGCCTTCTACAGCTTCCTCTGGTGCTTCTTCTACGCTAAGTTCGGAAGTAGGCTCAACTGCCTCTTCCTCTGCTTCTTCATCACCCATATCCATGTCCGGTGCATCGTCATCAGCAGGCTCATCACCTTCTTCGTCGTCGCCACCATCTTTGTCAGACATCATTTTTTCAAATTCTGCCTTAAGGTCATCAAGTGCATCTTCTAGGTCAACAACACGATCTTCAATTTCTTCTGCATCGTCGCCGCTGTCCATATCCATTTCGTCTCCTTCACCGTCTTCTTCGCTATCGCCAGCTTCCATGTCATCGATCATGTCATCTGCCGCGTCGCCACCCATTGGGTCAGCTTCAGCCGCTACTGGTTGTGCTTCTGGTGCAAGAGCTCCTAAATCTTCGTCTGTTGCTACTACAGTAGTTTCGTTAGTATCAGCTTCTTCTTTAGCTTCGCTATCTTCGTCTACTGCTTCGTCATTTGTTTCATTAGTCTCTTCATCAGTAGTTTCTTCTACTGCTTCATCTGTTTCTTCAGATTTTTCGTCAACTACTTTGTCCTCAGACTTTTCGTTTTCGTCGAGATCTTTAAGATCATCTTCTAGCATTTTTTCATAAATGCCACGTGATTTTTCAATTACAAACTCGTGAAATAATGAATCTGCGCCATCGCGGTCATTATTGACAAGTTTTTCGAGCATCTGCTCTAGTTTGCTTTTATCTGCCATTGTTTTCTCCTGTTAATATTATTTGGTAAGGCTGTCTAGTATTATTTACACTTTTCTTATAAAACACATTGAAAATGGTGTCAAAAACGTCTGTTTTGACATGTTCCTACATATCATAGTACCTTTTGAACTCACTTAGTGTAATATGAGTCAAATTTGCAACTTTTTTAATCTGCTTAGGAATAAAATCGTCTCCGTCTTCTACTATCCTAATAAACTTAATTCCTGCATGAGCTTCACACGTTGAAGCAGTTTGCCTTTCCCAGTTTCCGAAATACGTAGCTGGTTCGTAAGCCTTTTTATAGTTCGCTGTATCTGCGTACAAGTTATTTACCTTTGATCGGTTGCCTGTTTCGTCTTTTTTGCCATGAAAGTCAAAACCTAGTATGTATACTGTATCATGTCCATGTGTACTTGCTAACCACAATGCTGTAGGACCGCTACTCCAACCTTTGCTAGGTTGAAAATAGTTAAATCCTTCCATGCCGTGATATGCTTTGTTTGGGTTTGTCCAAACTGAATTTTCTAGTTGCCATTTATGCTGATTAATTTCTAGTATCATTTTTACATCAACTGCTACTAGATAATCGGGTCTAAAATGTCGATATACAGCATTACAGGCGTATACTTTACCGTAGGGCTTTAACGAGTGTAAATCGATATCTTTTCGACTCTCGCCGTTTCCTATAACGAAAGCTACTGTCATCGAGTTACCTCTTTACATTGCTTCAGGTTGTGCTTGAATTCCGTACATCTGTCTAACAAATTCTAACTCTTTTTCTTGTTCTTCAGCATGAATCTCAGATGCTTTACGAGCTTTGTTAATTTGTCTTAGGGTGAGTCTAGTCTTACGAGTATCGTCACGCTTCATAATACTTTCGTCATCAGTAGCGTCATATGTTTTATCTTCTATTGGCTCAATAGTTCGTTTGTCAAAATAAAATATTTCTCGTAATATCATAGTAATGTTATTTATGCGTCTGGCGCTGGAGGTACGTCTCCACCTAAGCCTGCATCCCCTGTGTCTGCTGTTCCTGCTGAAACTGTAGGATCTTCATCTGATGGAGCTTCGTCTACTCCTCCAGCTAAATCGCCTTCTATTCCTGAACCACTAATTCCAGCACCTCTCATTTCACCTTGTGCATCAGTTGGTGGTGCTGATAATGTTTCATCATTTTCTTCTTTCCAGTAACGTTCATTTTCTGCAACTTCTGCATCGTCCATTCCTAAGAATCTCTTCATTGCATATCTATTGCTAATAAACGGAATTGCTTGTATTTGTGCAAATGTTCCTATTCTTTGATTATCAAGTTCTGATTGTCTATAACTTGCAAAGTTTTGTGGTGGTTGAAAAAGTAAATCAAACATTGCAATATCTACATTAACACCTTTTTCTAATAGATATCTTTTAAATTCTTGATTAAAAACTTCAACTACTAAGTTTTGTAAACGTTCGCAATACTTGTTAAATCTTAATTCTTGGATATATGCTGTGCCAACTCTACCATCATTAAAGTTACTTTGTCCTTCGTCTTGTGCCGCGGCTGGTAAGTAAGAACTTGGAATACGTAATCCTCTTACAAGTTTATTTGTAAAATATTTAAGGTCGTCAATTTCACCTAAGTTAGTACCGCCCGGTAGTGTTTCAACTTTAGATCCACGCCCTTCTGCTGTCTGCGGAAAGAAGTAGTCTTCGTTAGTAGATAGTGGATTATAAGCACTATCGATTACTGATGTGCCTCCACCAGTTTTTGACGGAATACGTCTCTGATGGATTTCCGTTTTAACACGTTCTACGAACTGCATTGCCAAGTGTGATGGCATGTTACCTACATCAACGTAAAAGACTCTTCTTTCCGGAGCTCTTTGTGTTCTGTAAATAATGATAGCATCTTCTAATAATTCTTTTTGTTTGTATACTTTAAATATACTTTCTAATAAACTGTTGCCGAAAGGTGCATTGTTATCTAATCCTTCTGATAGACTTAAATGAACCATGTGGTCTGCATCTACAGCAATCTCTTTATTTTTGTCTATACCAAATCTTGTTGAACTACTTTGTGATTGTGTATTGCCAACCATGCCTCTAACGCCGCCTGTTAAATATCCATCACCTCCTCCCGTAACATTGCCGTTCGTTGTATAAGGGGTTGTTGCAACTTTGTCAACAAAATTTAAATTAATATCTTTTACAATATATTGTTCTGGCTTTTTGCCTTCTGATTCATTTACAATAATACTGCCAACTTTTGACGGATCAACATGAAACCATTCTTTAGTTTCAGGATCCCTAATAAAAAATGCATCACCAAATTTAAAAACATTACGCACAATTTTAAACATGCGTGTTTCAAACTTATTCATTTTATTCCATTGTTGCAAGTATTGTTCTAAAACTTTAATTTCAGAACCTGTTGCTTTGGATTTAAAATCTAATGTAAATGATGTTTTATTTTGAGTGTTCATTTGTGTGCAAAATTCTGCTAATATATCAAGTGCGGCATTTACTTCCGAATCTTGATCCATAACATTATATTGCCCATAACGTTCAACTCTATTTGGTGCACCTGTATATACATCAGGTAAAAATGAAGAATAATTAGTCCTTGCTGGTCCTGGTTGTGAACCGCCGTTAATGCTTAGTGGACTACTCGATCCTGATGTTCCTTCAACTGGTGTAAAATGTCTTTTCCAACTCATATGTTTTTCCTATTAGCCTACTGCTGATCCTTGTATGTTACCGCTTAATGCACTTATTAGTTTATTGCTTTTTCTGTTTATTTCGATCAACTCAGCTATTTGTATATTTAACAAATTTGAAGTATCATTTGTTGCCGAATTGGATTCTGCTAACTTTTTGGTTGCTATATCTGCGCCAGTAGTATTCATTGCAGTTTCAACAGTACCATCACTACTAAGTGTATTAGCATCTGGTGTAAAAGATTGGTTTTCAACTGTTGGTCCAGTAGATGAACTATCTCCGCTCCATAAGTCACTAATTTTTGCGCCATCTCCACCTAACCATTTTGGTAGATACTTTTTGAAATTAGGCCATTCCCATTCAAAGTCAAACATACTCATAAACCCGTCTTTAAAATTTTGCCACATCTCTTTTACTTTATTACCTAATTCGTCTAGACTAAGGAATGATTTAATATTATCCCAACCAATAAACCCAACAATACCTGCAATTAATGTGCTTGCCAATGCTCCAAAAGGATTTAATTTAGTCATAGCTAATAATAATGTTGCACCAAATGCAACATAGTCAAAGTTTGCAAATACATTACCAACCCAAGTCTTCATGCCATCTTTAATAGTTGTCCAAAGTTCTGAAAAAGCGGCACTTGGGTCAGCGGCAAATTTATCAATCCAAGGTTTAATATGATCATCATACAATGCAGTTGCTTTACCCCACATTTCTTCTAGTTTTGTTTTTATTCCTGGCCACTTTTCTTCCCACCAAGTTGATACTCCTGTCCATATTTTTTCAAAATTAGCTTTCCAAGTTGGCCAATTATTTTCAAACCAGGTAGATATTTTTCCAAAGTTTGTTTTAAATGATTCCCATAAACTTGATAGTGTTTCTTTATGTCCTGCCCAATCAATATTTTTAAAATCTTGCCATCCTTGTTTAATTGTAGGTAACCAGTCATTTTTAAATGAGGTTGAAAACTTATCAAACATTTCTTGTGCTTCTTCTGTTGTTGGTATAAACTCACCAACAGCATCTGCTACGTCTTGGAATATACCACTATCAACTATCGCGGCTTGAACTTGTCCTCTAACATTGTTTACTGTTTCTTCAAATGTTGCAAGTCCGGTAGTTAACTTGTCACGGGCACCTTGTTCAGCATCTATAGTTCCTTCTGTTGTTGTTTGTACTTTTTGTAATTGTCCAGTTATTTTTAGATATTCACCTGTTGTAGTACCAGCTGATATAGCACCTTGTACTCCTGCTTGTCCAAGTGTTTTTGCAAACTCTTTACCATCACGAGCAACACCAGCCATAAATTGCTGTGCTTGTTCTGCTGTCATGTTTTGTACCTGTGCCGCCTGTTCTCTAAATGTTGCATTGTTAGCCATCAACTGTTGTGTTAATGGATCATTAGCAACTCCGTCTGCCATGTCAACTAACGCCGCTTCTAAGTCTGGAGATACAGCAGAAACTTGTGCTAATCTATCACGCAAGTTTTCGCCAGCTTCTGCAATAGCCATTTGTCTTCTAATATCTAAACTTGCGGCTTTTTGTTGTGCTTCAATATCTTTTCTGCTTTTACCTGTTAACTTTGCAATTTTGTCTAGCTCTTTAGAATACTCTAAAGATCCTGATATTAATTGCTCTTGAGTCATAAACTGTCGTCTACCACTTAACTGAGTTAATTCGCTATAAGAAATTAAATTTTCATTTAGCTCTTGAGTTGTAAAACCCATAGCCATTAAATCTTTTCCGGCTGTACTTTGACGCATTTCTTTACTTAAACGAGCAAAGTTTTTAGCACCATCGCCTACGCTGTTTCCAAAGATCCTAATTGATTCTGCTTGTGTTGTTAGTAGTTCAGCAAAGTCTTTTTGTGGAATTGCGGCTTCTCCTGCTATCCTTGTAATCTCAAACATGTTGTTACCAAAGGTAGCACCAGTTGAGGATAGCTCTCTGTACATGTTCATTTGTCCGTCAAGGATACCTGTAAGCTGACTAAGTGCTCCGCCTACTATTGGAACATGTTGAGCAAAATCTGAAAGTCTATTTCCACCAGCAAGTACTTCCATACCAAAAGCTGGTAATGCACCAACTACTGATGAAACTCCTGCTACAAGGGCATTAAACGCTCCGCCAACAAAACTTGATGCCGCAGAGGCCATTTTTCCAATAGCACCTGTTGCTTCTTCTGAAGCTTCTCCAACGTTCTTAAGCCCTTTAGACGCTTTTTCAGTTGACTTACCTAAAGCACCACCGCCAGCACCACCGCCTTGGTTTAATGCACCACTAGGGCCACCAAGAAGTTTTACAATCTGTTGTAGTGTTCGTTCAGATGCGGCATTTTCTGCTGTTACTTCACCTACGCCTGGAATGTCTATTTTTACTTCAGCCATGAATTATATACCCATATTAATCAATACCATAAATACTATGCTATTATACTATACATTATATTTAGCAGGAGAAATAAACATGGTAGATAACTCGAACCCAACAATGGGTCAAACAATTCAAGGTATTCCTAGTTCTGCAGGGCAACAACCGAATATGCCGGCAGGTAACCCCCTAGCGAAACACCTTAGACAACCAAAGATCTACATCAAATTGCCTAGTGGCGGAAAATATTGGCCAGAAGGATCTATAGAGATGCCTGAGTCCGGTGAGTTTGCTGTATATGCAATGACAGCAAAAGACGAAATTACGTTTAAAACGCCAGATGCGTTACTTAATGGACAAGCAACTGTTGATGTGATTCAAAGTTGTATGCCTGGTATTAAAGACGCATGGCAAATGCCATCAATTGATACTGATGCTATTTTAGTAGCAATTAGAATGGCTAGCTTTGGCGAAGCGTTAGACATGAAAGGTAAAGTTCCTAATACAGATATTGAAAGAGAATTTCAAATAAATTTACAGAACTTACTTGACAAATACACAGGAACAACATACACTGATACTTTTCAAATCGAAGGATTTAAAGTTCAGATACAACCAGTAACATATAAAACAGTAACTCAACAAAGTGTTAAAGCATTTGAAGAGCAAAGAATCTTTACTATTATCAATGACGATAATGCAAACCCAACAGAAAAGTTAGCTAAGTTTCAAAAGAGCTTTAAAAACTTAACTGAAATAAACATGGGAATTGTTATTGAAAGTGTTGTTGCTATACAACCTGATGGAGAAACAGAAGCTGTAACTCACAGAGCTCACTTAAGAGAGTTTCTTGAAAATGCAGATGCAAAAGTTTATAATCAAATTATGGATCATATAACTTCGCAGAAAAATCTGTTTACCCAAGCACCGTTAAAAATTGAAGCAACGGAAGAAGAACTTGCGGCTGGAGCACCAACAACTTATGAAATGCCGATCCAGTTTGATCAATCAAATTTTTTCGGCTAAGGATCTTAACATGGAGCCTCGATGAAATCCTACGCGAGGTTAAGGTCTACGAAGGAGAGGTAAAGCAATTAAAAGACTCACTATTTAGATTGTGTTGGTACATGAGGGGAAGTCTCTCTGTAACAGAAGCTTTTAATGAACTTGACCGCGAAGATATCGATGTTATCCAAGGAATAATTAAAGAAAATTTAGAAACTGCTAAGAAGTCAAATCAGCCGTTTTTTTAAGCTGTTTGTTTTTTAGGTGCAATTACTTTATAACCTGCTTTTTGTAATTGTGTTATTTGTTTACTTAAATCAATGTTAGCTTGAGAAATTCCAACTTTTTTATTCTTAGCCGCAGATTGTTGCTGTGCTACTTGATCAGCATCACCATAATCACTTTTTGCTAGTCTTCCGCCTAGTTGTCCTTTGAATCCTTTTCTAACAAATCCTTTAAGCACTTTCTTAACTTGTGCTCCAGACAATGGCATATCAACTTCATTAAGGTTAATACTTTCACCGTACATTGATTGAGCTAATGGAAGTTCCATTTGCTTATTTTGTGGAGTTAGTGTTGATGGTTCCGCAGACATTCTCTTTTTAATTGCTCCGCCTACTTTTTTAGCACCTCTAGCTACTGCGCCAGCACCTTTAGCAATTCCTTTACCAGCTACTTTTGCTCCTTTAGCTACTTTTTTAGCACCTTTAGCAAGTTGTCTACCTAATGATGGATCTTGGTTAATAAAACGCATAACTTCGGATGGTTTACCTGCAAATCCTTTACCTACAATGTAATTAGCTAGTCCTTTAGCTGTCATACCTTTAAGTTGTGGGTCTTGTTTAGCTACAGCATAAAACTCTTTATATAGTTTGCTTACTTCTTTATCTAGCTGTACATCTAATTGTGCGGCTTGCCCTGCGGCTGTATTTTTACCCAAAGTACGCTTTAAAAAGCGAACTGGACCTTCATCAACCTTTTTTGCCTCTGTTAAAACGTCATAAACTTTCATCATTAACTCCTGTTCTATTATATTTATACTTTTGAGCTTACAAATACTTATTAAATAATAACCAATGATCACTAGATATAGAATAGTTGACTCAAGTGGCAAAGAGGTAGCAGATGCCAATGATATGCAAGAGTGTGAACAAATACTCCATCATTTGCGTGAACAAAACCCACATGAATCGTATACAATAGAGAATTATGAAATTAGTGCAGTTAAACCTGGCTTTGGACGTGATCCAGATTTGCATTAGTGGAATGAGCTAAACGCTCATTCGTGTTATCGCTTTCGCTCAAACACATATTATATGTCTAATATTAAGTGCGAAGCACTTACGTTTCATGTAGATTGTTCAGTCAGACGGAACCTTACGCGAGGTCCCATCATCTCTAGCTTCATGTGAGTTCGCACAGCCGAGACCGGAAGTAGGTGTTTAACTTGCTCTATGGGTTCTGACCTTCCCCAACCTACGTCGACATCACGAAAAAATCTGCAAAACCGCTTTACCGCTTTGCGGATCGCTTCGCTACCTCCTGCTTCGTTCCTAGTGCATGGAGTTTTTTAGAGCAACAGCTTGGTGGACTCGCTAGATTCTGAACATGCTCTTACATGTCCTCAAAGCGGATCGAGCTACCCCGATCAAACATTGTCCTTATATTGCCTTTAAATTTTGAAGTTGTTCTTTAAGAATTTTTGAACTGCCTACCCGTACATTAATAATTCCGTTATAATAATCATCGGTTTCTAATACTTTACGGTCAAACTGTTCCTTTGCCTCTAAGTAGCTCATTATGCCTCTGCTTTTGCACAGATATAATATCTCTCTAGTGAAGTTGTCTGGGCCAAAGCGTTTTACGTCTGCGTTTAAGTGATCTGAGGAACCCCAATAATCACGCCAATCGCTTTCTTTTGTTCCACGCCTTTTATTCTTCTTGCCTTTAAGTGGTGGTTTAGTAGTTTTAAACTTTGCTAGTTTTTTGCCTATGTACTTACGGTGGTTAACTTTATTAGTAATTAGATATACAAATCCTTCTATATCTTGTGGTAATTCGTCTATCTTTTTTCCTTGATAAGTCCATTGCATACGGATACTTACCGTGGGTTACTCGCTTGGTGGCTCTTTCTTGGAATTATGCTTGTTGTGTATTTCGTCCATGCGTATTTTAGACAGACGTCTAATTTCTCTAAGCCACTTACGACTGTTTCTGTGTGTGCGTACAGAGTTCCTTGCTTCAAAGGCTTCGTTAGCTTTAAAGTAAGCCATGTATGCTTTAGTTAAAAGATCATGTGTATCGTCATTCATTGTGTATTTCTACATCATTCTCATATGATGTAAATCCGTTTTCCTTTACTACTTTTAATACGTGTGTTACTCTTCCTACAAGTTCGTCTTTGTGTGAAATTAAGTATACGTTCTTATGACGCTCTCTACCCATCTTTTTAAGAACAGCTAAACTATTTTCTACACCACTAGTATCCATACCTGAATCAATAAGCTCATCAATGAACAGCAAGTTAATGTTTTGATATAAACTTTCCCAAACATCTCTGAATGCAAAACTCATACCAAGTATTAACCTGTTACGCTCACCTCTGGAAAGATTGTCGAAATCAAGATCTTGTCCAAGTTGTGTAATTTCAACATTCAAGTCATTTTTAAAGACAACTTGATGAGGTAATCCTAACTTGTCAAGATAATGAGTGAGCCTATTGTTCAGGTATGCCAAGTTTTGATCAATAATCTTTTTACGTATGAAACTATCTTTATTTGTAAGAAGTTTTAATAAGAACTCTTGATGTTCTTTAAGATCAGTGAGTGCATTGATTGTTGTCCAATCAATTTCTTGGATTCCGGTTTTATTTAAATCATCTATCTGTTCCTGATAAGGATCATTTTCAGTAGACGAATTTTCGAGTGCAGTTTTTAATTGTGCAACATTTTGTTTATGGTCGTAAACTTCTTTAATTGTTTCGTAAAAAGTTTCTGGCCTTCCATTTATATCGCCAATAGTTGTAAGTTCTTTATTTGCACTTTCTAACTTGTCGTTTATTTCTTTTTGATATGTAGTAGCATCTTCAAGTTCTTTGTTTTTTGTTACTTCAATTTCTTTTACTTTTTCTTCATGTAACTCTTGACCACAAGCATAACAAAGAGCATTATCAAGATCTGATATATCTTTTGTAACTTTATCTACAGATTTGTTTGCTCTCATTATAGCAGACTCAAGAGTAGATGTTTCTTTTTTTAGGTTACTAATTTTTGTGTTTAGCTCTTCCCAATTTTTTAGTTTTTCGTGTTTATCAATTTCTTCATCAACGTCTAAATGTTCTAACTCGTCTATAGACTTTTCTAATTTTACAATATTTTCTTTATTAGATGAAACCCAAGCACTTTGCTTTAATTTTAAACTGTCAATAGTTTCGTTTATTCGCTCGTTACTTTGTTGTGTTGCATTTATTTTTGCATTCTCTTCAGTAATAGCATCTTTAGTCTCTTTAATTTTTTCTTTTAGTAGTTCAGCTTTTTCTGAAAGTATAGTAATACCTAATAACTGCTCAATAATATCTTTTTGATCGTTAATTTTCATACTTAAGAATGGTTCTGTATATGTGTTTAAAGCAAGAATGTGCTTAAACATATTATGACTCATTCCTAATAGTTCATTAATAGTTTCTTGTGTTTTACGACTGTCTCCCTGACTTTCGTCAGTTAGTTCTTGTTCTTGATCGTTTACAAAAAACTTTAATAAGTTAGGACCTCTCCCTCGTTCAACCTTATAACTTACGTTATCTTTTTCAAATGTTAGTGTTACTAACATTCCTTTATTATTAGTTTTATTAATAAGGTTGTTACGTTTAATATTTGTTAGTGCCACACCATACAACGCATAACTTAGTGCGTTGATGATGGTGGTCTTACCTGTTCCGTTACGTGATCCTGTGTCGTCTCCACCTTGATCAAGGTTCTCTCCGAGAACTAATGTAAGTTGTTGTTTATCAAAGTCAACTGCTTGAGTTTGATTACCTACACTCATAAAATTTTTAACTGTAAGGTTTTTTATTTTAATCATAGCTCGTCATATATCCTTAACAGTAATTGCTTGTCATAGTTTTCAGTATCAATTGCAGTAATCTCCTTTGTAACAATTTGGTCTACACTTTCAAATTGTGTTATATCAATGTCGGTGTGTATTTCTTCGTCTTGTTGACTTGGGATTAATGTAATTTCTCTACATTCATATTCATTAATAAATGTTTCTTTAATAAAACTTGCTTCTTCATATGATATAGGAAGGTCTAATGTTACCCTTAGGTACATTTTACTTTTTAATAATTTGTCTTTTTCATCTAATAGTTGTGATAACTTAACAGTTCTATACTTAGGACAGTTTTCCCAATTAATATATTCAGGTTCTTTATTATTTTCTTTATCAAGAATCATCATTCCTCTATTGTCGTCCCACGCATCTGCGTAATTGTGAGGAAACGCATTTCCAAGATAATGTATACTACCTTGTATTTGTCGTTTATGGAAGTGTCCACTAAACACGTATTCTTGATTTTTAAAATGGTCGGCTTTGAGTTCGCCTGTATCTGGCATTTGTACCATTGCGTTCATATAGAAATGCGGAAGTTCAAAGTGCCCAAACATATACTTGGCTTTTATGTTAGGAATCTTTTTCCACTCATCTCCAACTAACCATGGAATTAATGCTACGTCATCTTCTTCGTATATTTCATCAACTAGTGTAATACCCGGAATATGCTTACCAAATTCAATAGAGTATACATCTCTCTTATCTTTGTAGTATAAGTCATGATTACCTGCAAAGAAATAAAACTTGTCAAATGCTTTTCCAAGTTTCTCTAAGCATCGAGTAGTTGCATCAAGAGTTTGTACGTTAATAGTATTCCTGTTATGATGCCAGTCACCACAGAATATACCAGTTTCACAGCCATTCTTTTTAGCTGACTCGATAAACCAGTCTACAAATTCTTCACAATCTTGTAAATGTATTCTACTATTCGACTTCAATCCAAGGTGGATATCGGTGAATACTGCCGCTTTTTTAAACAATTCGCAATCCTTCCTCTATTAATATACAGTCATTCATATAAAAAGTCAAGAGCATTTCTTACTTTTTGGCTGAATTAGCTGTAGCTTTAGTACCTTTGTGAGTTGTGACTGCTGGAGACACTCCATGTCGTTCCTGACCTCGTTCCCACTCGCCTTGTGCTTGTCGAGTATAGCTAGGATTCATATTATTCATTTCTAAAATATCATCTCTTATGTTTTGATTTCTTTTTTCAATGTTAATAACCCTTACAAACGAGTTAGTTACTGCGGCCGTGTAATATGCAAATGGATTATTTGACTTTGATTCGTCAAATTGTAAACCAATTTGTGAAAGTTGAAGAATTGCTTGTCCACGCATTTCATCATTATAAGTATAACCACGAACGTTTCCTCGTGTTGCATACCTATCACATAATTTCATCCACATCATAGCAAGTTTATTAGTAGCTTGTCCATGACCTTTATTAAAATAACCATTTTCCATACCACCTTCCCAATGACTTTTACCAACACATACTAGTTTTTGTGAGTCGTCATACTTAAAATGTTGGAATGATGGAAAGTTTAGTTTAGTTTTAGTGTCTGCTATTGTTTTTGGGTTTTTCTTACGGCCCGGTTCTTCTGGAATATGATCATACGTCATTATTCTAAAAACGAGCTCATCTTTCTTTATCTTTCTATAGTCTACTTCAAATTCTGCAAGTTTAACTCTTTTACCATCTGCCTTTGCTTTTTCAAATGCCTGTTGTTGTAATCTTTTTGCCTTATTTCTTTTTGCTTCTGCAATAGTTCTAATGTTAAGTTTGTCTATTGATGGTAAAATTATGTCATATACAGCATATTCGTTATCGGTATAACTGCAAAATGTGTTCTTGGACTTAGCTATTTCAGCTAATATGTCCTTATTGTTCAAATAATTTACTCTTTTCATGTTTTCTCCAAGTTACATGCCATATTATAATATACTCTGATAATTTTGTCAACTAAATACTTGTGTAATTTTACCAAAGGAGATAACCAAATGGCAGACACATGGCCAGTTAAAAAAACAGGTACAGCGGCCGCTGGGCAAAATCCCGCTAGTGGTAATAAACCTTCGTTTCTTACAGGTGCTATCGAAGGTGCAAAAGATATCGGACAAAATATTTGGTCCGGAGCAGGCGACATTGCAGACAATTTTATGTCAAATATGCGGGGTAAAGGATTACCAGGTAATTCTTTAGATACATTTAACGCAGGTGCAGGAAATGCCGCGTGGGGGATGGCTGACGCCGAATCTAAGGATTGGCGAGTTTCTCTTAGTTTACCGGATAAACCGTCTTTTACTAATTCCAAAGTGTTAAAGCCTTTGACGCATACTGGTTATAAAATGGTATTTCCATATACACCAACAATTATTCTTAGTCATACTGCAAATTATAATCAAATACAGCCTATACATAATAATTATCCTTTTTTTGCTTATCAGAATTCACAAGTGGATCAGCTAGTTATAACTGGTCAATTTTATAATCAAAACTCAATTGAAGCACAATATTGGATAGCTTGTTTACATTACTTGAGGTCTGTAACTAAAATGAATTACGGTTTAGGATCTGATGGTGCAGGTGCTCCACCACCTATTGTTAGATTAAATGGTTACGGAGATTTTGTTTTTAAAGACACTCCAGTAATAATTACAAACTTTACAGTTGACATGCCTAATGAAGTTGACTATATTGCTACAGGTATTTCAGCATCAGGTACATCATATAATCCTCAAATTGACTATTCAGACCATGCTCCTTCAGCTGACCAACAAAGAAAAGAACAAGACGTTACATGGGCACCATCAGAATCACAATTTACAGTAACAGCTCAACCTGTTTACAGTAGAAACAAAGTTGAAAAGTTTAACTATAAAGCCTTTGTTAATGGAGATGGAATTCAAGGAGGATATATTTAATGTCTAGTCCTTACGCAAAAACACCAGTTCTTCCAAACGGAACACTTGATGTTTTGAGAATCAGACCAGTGCCCGGAAATAGTGATGATCCGTTATATACAGTTGAGCCACAGTACCATCAAAGACCAGATCTTCTTGCATATGATATGTATAAAAATGACAGGCTTTGGTGGATATTTGCTCAAAGAAATATGGACGTTATGGAAGATCCAATATACGACTTAAAAGCAGGAATACAAATTTATCTACCACAAGCTGATAAAGTTAAAGAGATAATGGGAGAATAAGTTGGCACACGGCCACCCAACTGAAAGTAAGTACCACAAAGGTACTAATGTTACTAAATCTAGCTATATGCCAAGAGAGGATGTAAAACCACCTCCAACACTTGAAGAACAACAAGAAGGCGCTAGAATGTGGAACAGTTTTATAACCTCACAAGGCCGTGGTGATATGGTAGTTCCTATTCCAGGGAATGTTTCTAGTAACAATAATAATATAAAAATGGCTACTGATATTAAAGAAGGCAATGCAACAACAGAGTCATCTACACACCCATTTAAATCTGTTGGAAAATTTACTTTTGTTCCTCATCAAAGAAGTAACATTCAAGGTTTCGGATCAGGTGAGTTACCGTTAGAAAATGAACTTGAAAAGTTTGCATCAGTTAATTACATATGGTCGTTTGGAGCATTAAGCACGAACGAGTCTAATTTTCCAGATAGAACATATATGAAAAATGGAATTAAAAAGAATCAACTTGTAATTAGATCCGATGGAACGTCAAGTGCCCGTAAAAGAAGAACTTATGCAGAACAAAGGTATGACATTGACACAGCATACTTTATAGACGATGTTAACATTCAAAAAATAATTGCACCTAATGCTAAAACTAGAGGATCAAACGCATTTGGATTTTCTTGGAAAGTTCACGAACCATACAGTATGGGTCAGTTTTTACAGTCTATGCAATTAGCGGCAGTTCAAGCTCAAGGTCCAAAAGCAAATTATTTACAAGTTCCTTGGGTTTTAATAATGGAGACTATAGGAGAATTAGATAATGGCAAAATTGCAAGAGGTCCGAGTAGATATTTTCCTTTAAAGATTTTTAAAATGGACTTTAATGCTGGTAGTAGTGGTTCAGTATATGATGTTCAAGCCAATGCTTGGAACGACCAAGCACTAACAGATGCTACACAAACAATAAAAGCAGATTTAACAATATCTGGAAGAGATGTAGAAGAAATGTTACAGTCGGGAATTAATAGTTTAACAACAGGAATTAATACCAACTTGCTTAATAATAGAATTAAAGCCGCTAGAAAAGATAAAGGAAAATGGGCTGATACAGACGAGTATATAATTTTATTTCCTAAAGACGAAGCAAGTTCGTCATTTGAACATAGCGTATCAAAACACGATAACACATGCATGACTGGTGACATTCAGTATAAATCTTTTGATCTTGACGAAGCATTTAAATCTGGTGATACTGAAACTCTTAGTGGAACAGGATTTAATGCAGAACACCCGGGCGAAAGCGGTTCTATCGAAGAACAAAAACGACAGTTCTTATTAGGAAGAGGAGGATGGAGTATTAAACGTTCAAATCTTAGTGAAGGTATTAAAGCAAAGTACACAGGAGTTCAAGGTGAGAAGAATTACATTGCTTGGCATAAAGTTACGCCACCTTATGCATTTTCAAAAGGAGGCATGCCTTTTGGGATTAGTCAGTTTGCGTATAACGGTGAAGTTGGAATTTTAAAAAGAGATAGTACTGTAATTAATAAAAAAGAAAGAACTGTAAACTTTAGAGCAGGAACAAAAATATCAAAAATAATAGAAGAAGTATTATTAATAAGTTCGTTTGGAGATAAACTAGCTAATCCTGACAAATATAAAGATCACCTTGGTATGGTAAATTGGTTTAGAATTCATACCCATGTTTATACTTTAGATGGAGTAGAAACAGAAAAGGCTATGGGACGAAAAGCTAGAATATACGTTTACAGAGTATTACCTTATAAAGTTCACATTGATAAGTTTAATATGCCAAACGCCGCACCACCAGGATATGACCAATTAAGAACTCAAGCAGTTAAACATTACAACTACATTTATTCAGGATTAAACAAAGACATACTAGATTTTAATTTAGAATTTAATAATGCATTTTACAATTCATTAGCAATTGATAAACAAAACCAATCAGAATCTGCTAAATTATCTGAAAAAGGATCTGCTCAAAAAGAAGTTACACAAGATATTAATCCTGTTGAACCTACAGCAAACCAAGGACAAACAGCTGAGTTTGATAAACAAAATAGTGGATCTCAAACAGCAGGCGCAACTGAAGAAACTCCGGAGCGTAGAATAGCAAGATCATTTAATGAAGCAATAATGAATAGTGCAGTTGATTTACTTACTTGTGACATGACTATAATGGGTGATCCATATTATATGGCAGATAGTGGTGTTGGAAACTTTAATTCAGAAGGATCTAAGTACATGAACATAAAGAAAAATGGTGCTATTGATCATGAAAGTGGAGAAGTAGACGTTATTATAAATTTTAAAACACCAATAGACTTAGGAGTAGAAGGTCCTAAATGGGATGGAGCGGCAATCGAAGTAAAAGATTTTAGTGGACTTTATAAAGTTTGGGCAGTAGACAGTATATTTTCAGGAAACGAATTTAGGCAAGAGCTTAAAATGATTAGAAGAAGAAATCAACATACTCCGCATGTAAGCGAACATCCTATATATGCAGATAGAGAAAAGTATGACAAAGCAGTTGCAGAAGCAATGGAAAACGGTGATCAGTATGATATAGCATTTGCAAAAGCTGATCTTAACGCTGACGGAAAACTGTCAGAACATGAAGTTAATTTAGCAGGTGGCGATTATGCAGATTTAAATGGTAGAGAGATGAAACTTGCAAAAATGAAAGCTGAAGGAACAGCAGATGCGGCCAGAGTAGAATCTGCAGAAAGATCTGCGAAGATCAAAGATCAAAAAGATGCTATAGCTGGACGTGGAAAATACAAAACTTACACGGGCAATGTTAGAGTACGAGAAGCTACAACACAAGAAAAAGCTGAGTTTGGCGTAGATCCATATAGTCCAGGATTAGGACCAACGTAATGGCAGAGATAAGACGTACAGCAGGAGATACTCCAGCACCAATGCCGCCGGGCCCGTTTGTAGCTAGAGTTGTAAGCCATCTTGATCCTAGAAGAAGTGGAGACTTAAGAGTTGAACTTTTGTCTAATGTTGTTTCTGGGTCAGATAAAGGATTTGAACAAGGACAACTTTTTACAGTTAGATATTGTATGCCTTTTTACGGAGTTAATACTGTAGAAGGAAATTCAACACAAAAAGAAAATACTGACGGACGCGACTTGTATTCACAGTCGCAACAAAGTTACGGTTTTTGGGCAGTACCTCCGGATCCAGGAACAAAAGTTTTAGTTATGTTTGCAGAAGGACAATCTAATCAAGGGTATTGGATAGGTTGTATTCAAGATGAATATATGAACTACATGGTTCCGCAAGGCCAACCTGTTGGTAAAGCAAATAACATTATACAAGAAGGTTTATCTGATGATATGAAAAATAGAGATCTTCCAGTGGGTGAATATAATAAAAAAACAGCCCAAGGAATGCAAGACCCTGATAAACAACCAAGACCACACAATCCATTGTATACCCGTTCATTAGCAACACAAGGACTTATCGATGATGTCAATAGAGGACAATCTAATGCAAGTGCAAGGAGAGATATTCCTAGTACTGTATTTGGAATGAATACTCCAGGACCATTAGATAGATCAACTTCCGCACCTAAATGGTATTATGGTGCAAAGAATGAAAGAGTAAATCATTACAGAAGTAGACTAGGTGGATCCAGTTTTGTAATGGATGACGGAGATGGAGAAATATTTAGACAAGGTCTTCCAGGTACAACCGGATCAGTATATTATGATCTTGGTAGACTTCCTGAAAATAAATCAAAAGCAGATCAATCATTACCATACGGAGATTCGATAAGACTTAGAACACGAACTGGTCACCAGATATTAATGCATAATTCTGAAGACTTGATATACATAGGAAATTCAACAGGTAGTGCTTGGATAGAATTAACTTCAAATGGTAAGATCGATATCTATGCAAATGACAGTATAAACATTAGAACTGAAACAGACTTGAACATTACAGCTGACAGAGACATCAATATTTTAGCAGGAAGAGATTTTAATTTAACCACTGGCAGAGATAAAAAAGTTAATGTAGGAAATAATAATGATGTTATCATTGCAAACAACGATACGAAAAATATTGGAGTCAACCAAGATCTTAGAGTAAGTGGAGAAAGACAAAAAGCAATTGGCGGAGATGAAGACATTCAAATTGCAGGCACACAAAGATCAACTATATCTGGAGATTACAATTTACAGGTAAGCCAAGACGGACATTTAGCGATTAATGCAAACTTACACAATAAAGTTGCTGGAGATTATAGACAAACTGTTGTAGGAGCATTTAATTTGCATACTACTGGTGATAATAAATTATATAGTGGTGCAAATACACAAATTAAAAGTGCTACTGATAACAAACTAGAAGCTGGAGCAAACACACAAATACTTTCAGGTGCTCAACATAAAGAAACTGCATCACAAATACACATGAACAGCTCAGGTGCAGTAGCAGGTCCGTCTGATACAGCAGACAGTATTAGTGATACTTTTACAGAGCCTGTAACTGACGATGCAAGTGATGAAGTAAAAGATAAAGACGGAACTGCTATTGCAGATTTACGTGTAACAGCAGATGCCACAAGAGCAGTTGAAGCCAAAGAAGCAAATACGCCGAGACGTGTTCCGTTACACGAACCTTGGTCAGAGCATGAAAATTTAAATCCAACTGCACATACCCCTGGTGAAACAGAAGGTATAATTCAAACATCTCCTTCATTAAGACGAGCGACACCAACGTTGGAGAAAGAATCAGACATGCCTGAACGTAACAGTACTTCGGGTGTATTCAGAGCAGGTGACACAGATCCAGCAGTGGTAGATATAGATAAAGTATTCAAAAGGAATGATGACGGCGATGTTGGAACACAACCATCAGAACCAATATCACAACTAGAGTCAAAAAGGTTTTTCTTAAGCGAACTTATAAAAGGCTTAGGATTGAGTCCTGACGAAGCATTGAAAAGCGGAGCAGTTGGAGGAGCCGGAGAAGCATTAGGTATGGCTCTAGCACAGATACAAGCAGAAAGTAGGTTTAAACCTCAAAGTGAAAACTTAAATTATAGTGCTAAAGGATTGAGAGCTACATTTAAAATGTTTAGGAAACCAGGCGGCCAGGCATTGTCTGAACAGTTACATAGAAAGCCTGTAGAAATAGGAAGTGTAGTATATGGAAGTAGAATGGGTAATGGTGGTCCTGAAACTGGTGATGGATACAGATACAGAGGACGTGGCTTGATTCAAATTACAGGTACTGACAATTACAAATTATACGGAGGATATTGTGGAGTAGACGTTTACAATAATCCTGAGTTAGCTAATGATCCTAAAGTTGCTTGTAAGTTAGCGGTAGCTTATCTTACACAGCCACCTAAAGCAAGATTTATTACTTGGACAGATACTAATTTTACTTCTCTAGCAAAACAATTTAAAAATGCAATAGGATATGCTGACCCATCTGGAGATAAGACAATTGAAAGAGGTAACTCCGGCAAAGGTTTTTGGCAACAAATTAAAAATGGTGATCTAACACCATTAGCTGATGTAACACCACCAGCGGCAATGGGTACAGGAACAGGACAGGTGATATAGTAATGGCTGAGTTTGTTTTTAAAAAAGGCAACGAATTATTATCTTACACTGACTATAGTAGTATACCTGTAGATTTAGATTATGACCATGTTATAAAATTTGTACCAGATTGTCCACCACCGCCTCATAATGACGAACAACATGCAGAGATGGAGAGATGGAATCAAAGATTGCAGTCGTATATGTCTAGAGAGAAAGTAAAATAATGTTTGTACCTTCAACTACAACGCCCCCGGCGGCAACTAGAGGACAAAATTATTCCTTTACAATTTCGTTTACTGAAAACACAGGTGGTTCAATAACAGGAGTTGTTGCAACACACTCAGCAATTCCAGATGATACAGCAAATATAACTAATTCAACAACATCATTTACTTCAGAAGGAAAATATCTAGCAGGATGGCCTGATGTTTTTACATATTGTTCAGCTGGTAAATCAGATTTAGAAGAAACTCCACAAACAGCAGTAGGCATACACAACATGCCACCTGATAAAAATTTATTTAAATTAGATCAAGCAGTAGGACCAGATGTTATTACTAAATCGTATAGTGTAACAGTTAATTATATTGAACTGCAAGGAAGTCCGCCAACAATACCAGTACCTCTCACAGGACAAATTACTATTCAACATCAATGTAATAATGATTACCAAGCAATTAAACAATATTTAAATAATTATGATTATAATGATCAAATATAGGAAATTAATATGCCAGCAGTAACTAGAATAGGAGACGATGACGTAGCACATTGTTCACCAATGACAAGAGCAGTAGGCTCAGGAAATGTGTATGTTAACAATAAACCAGTTTCACGTCAGTCAGATCCTAATACAGCTCATGCAGGACCAGGGTGTGTAACACATAATGACGTAATTACAGCTGGATCAGGAACTGTAAAAGTGAATGATTTAGGGTGTGGAAGAATTGGGGACGATGTTGGCGGACTCAACTGTACTTCTGTTGCCGCAGGTAGTCCCGACGTATTTGCAGGAGGATAAATATTAACATGGCGCAAGATTTATACAAAGAAATAACAATTAAACAGGCAAAACAGCCAAAACCACCTGTATCACAAAAAGCATACAGAGGATTTAGCACGGTTAACCCTGAAAATAATAGTTTTCAAATGTATGACCTAAATTTAATAAAACAAGACGTTCTTAACCACTTTAATATTAGGCAAGGTGAAAAGTTATCTGACCCTACGTTTGGTTGCATTATATGGGACGCATTATTTGAGCCGTTAACTGAAGAACTTAAAGACGCTATTGTTAAAAATGTTACAAGAATAGTAAATCATGACCCAAGAACAACAGCTTCAGACGTGCAAGTTACAGAATATGAGAGTGGGTTGCAAATTGAATGTACGTTGTCTTATCTACAATACAACATAAGCGAAAATTTACGTTTACAATTCGATAAAGATCTGAATCTTGTGTGATAGAATTAACTACTACGTTAATAGAATATCATAAATACTGTAGTATAAAATAAAGGAATTCAGATGTCATCTACAGATAGACAAAATAGATTATTAATAGCTGAAGATTGGACTAAAGTATACCAGAGCTTCAGGAATGCAGAGTTTCAAAGTTATGACTTTGATACGCTAAGACGGTCTATGATTACCTATCTTAGAAATAACTACCCAGAAGATTTTAATGATTACATTGAAACATCAGAATATCTTGCATTAATAGACTTAATAGCATTTTTAGGTCAAAACATTGCATACAGAGTTGACTTAAATGCTAGGGAAAATTATTTAGAACTAGCGGAAAGAAGAGAGTCGGTATTACGTTTAGCAAGATTGCTTTCTTATAATGCTAAAAGAAATCAAACAGCCAACGGCCTTCTTAAAATTGAATCAATATCATCAACAGAATCTATAGTAGACAGTACAGGATTTAATTTAGCAGATCAAATTATTACTTGGAACGATCCAAGTAACCCTAACTGGTCTGAACAGTTTACTAGAGTACTAAATTCTGCTTTACCGCAAAATAATACAATAGGAAAACCCGGAAAGACTACAACTATTAATTCGGTACTTTGCCAAACTTACAGATTTAACTCATCTAACCAAGATGTTCCAATGTATACTTTTTCAAAAGGTGTAAATGGTATTTCAACTAATTTTGAAATTGTGTCCACTGATATCAACCTTGACAAAACTATTATAGAAGAAGAAATGCCGTTACCAGCAAATAACCTTCAATGTGTTTATAGAGAAGATGGTAGAGGAAACGGAAGTAATAACACCGGATACTTTTTCCATTTTAGACAAGGCTCAATGACAACAGGTGACTTTCTTGTTGATAATCCTTCAGCAAATCAAAGAATTAATATTGAAGCAGAAAACATTAACGACTCTGATGTGTGGTTGTTTAAATTAGACACAAACGGAGCACCAGAAAAACTTTGGACAAAAGTTCCAGCTACTGAAGGAAATAATGCAATTTATAATAGCTTGTCAAAAGGTATAAGAGATTTTTATACAGTACAAACAAGAGGCAATGATGAAATTAGTTTAGTTTTTGCCGACGGAACATTTGGCAATATCCCAAGTGGATCTTTTAGAGTGTTTTATAGAACTAGTGCAAATAGATCTATGAGAATTAATCCTGATGAACTTACTGATATACAGTTTAATTTTGATTATATTAGTAAGAGTGGAAAATCAGAAACTATGACAATAACATTGGAATTAAAGGACACTATTACAAATGCAAGTATATCAGAGTCTAGTCAAAGTATTAGAACTTATGCTCCGCAAACATATTACACACAAAATAGAATGGTTACTGGAGAAGATTATAACATTACACCATTAACAACAAACCAAGAAGTTATTAAAGCTAAAGCAACAAATAGAGTATCTAGTGGTATAAGCAGATACTTTGATTTAAAAGATGTTACTGGAAAGTATTCTAGTACTAATCTTTACGGATCAGACGGAATATTATATAACGAATCTTACGAAAGTAAACAGACATTTACTTTTGCAACACAAACAGATATCGAAGGCCAAATAGAAAACATGGTTTTACCAACAATAAAAAGTCGTGCTATTAGTAATTTCTATTTTGGAAATTATGCAAAAATTATTGTTAGCGATCTGAACGCAACTTGGGTGCAATCTACTAAAGGAACAAATATTTCTACAGGATATATGACTAACTCTAGCAACGTAGCTTACCAAGTTGGCATTTATACTGGCGGATCTCTTAAGTATGTTGAATCAGGTGCTTTGTTAAAATTTAAACCACCAGCAGGATTTTATTTCATTGGAGATGGAGAGCTAACAGCAGATGCAACAGCAAAAGGAGCAAGTTCTTATAAATGGGTTAAAGTTATTAGTGTCGACGGATCTGGTACAGCAGTTAATACTACAACAAATGAAGGCCCGATTGTATTCAATGAAGTTCTTCCTAAAGGAAGTATACTTGAAGAAGTTAAACCTAAGCTAGTTAAAGATATTACAGCTGACGTAAGATCACAGATTATTGATCAAGTTTTTGCATACAAAACTTTTGGATTAAGATATGACCAAGTAAACAGAATTTGGCGTGTAATTATTAATGAAAACTTAAACATTAATGATCCGTTTAGTAATGGTAAGACTGGTGATGTTACAAATAATAAACTTGATGCAAGTTGGATATTACTTTTTCAAACTAATGGTGAAAAGTATACAGTAACTAATAGAGGACTTAGATATATTTTTGAAAGTGATAAAGAATTATCTTTTTACTTTGATAGCAAAAATAAAATATATGATTCTTCAACTGGACAGCTTGTAAAAGATAAAATTGGAATAATGAATTTTAATACACAACCAGATACATTAGCTAACTTTAATAATGACATTGATTGGGAAATTGTAAAAGAGTTTAGGAATGCAGACGGATATATTAATAGTAAAAAAGTAGAAGTTAGCTTTTTTGATCTTAATGATGACGGGTCAGTAGATGATCCAGATATTTTTGAAAATGTTGTAGCACCTTCAGTGAATCCTTTAACAAAGTATATCTTTCTTAAAAAAGAATTAACAGATCAAGGATTTTCAAAATTTAATTACCTTCCGACAGGAAGCTCAATAATTGTTAAAAATACGGAAGTAGAAATTGGCTCATATTCACAGTATGATGTTGATCCAACAGTATTTTATATTATTGATCAAAATAATTTTAAAGTATTAAGTGGCGGAGCATTAAGTTTAACAAGTGATTATCAAGCATTTACTGGTAGAGATAATCTTAAATTTCATTATGTACATAGTGCAGACGAGTCTAACAGAATAGATCCAAGTGCAAGTAATATTATTGACATATATTTGTTAACACGAAGTTACGATGTACAATATAGAAAATATTTACAGGGAAATAGATCTACTATGCCTCTTCCACCTAGTGTTGATGAATTATTTCAACAATACGGACAAAGTATTAATTTAACAAAGTCAATTAGTGATGAAGTAATATATCATCCTGTAAAATATAAAACGTTATTTGGTTCACATGCAGAGGAAAACTTACAAGCAACGTTTAAAGTTGTAAAAAATACTGAAAATGTAATTAATGATAACGATATTAAAGTTCGAGTAATAGAATCTATTAATAGATATTTTGCATTACAGAATTGGGACTTTGGCGAAACTTTTCACTTTACAGAAATGGCAACATACGTTATGAATTTTATGGCTCCTGACGTAGTTAACTTTTTAATTGTTCCAAATCAAGGAACACAGAGCTTTGGAAGTCTGTACGAAATTAAAAGTGAAAATGATGAGCTATTTGTAAGTGACGCAACAGTTACAGATGTAGAAATAATAGATTCAATTACAGCATCGAGAATACAAGCTTCTGGTACTGTAGTTACAGCTTCATCAGCACAGAATACAGGAATACAAAGCCAAGCATTAACAACTACTAGCTCAAGTTCAAGTTCAACAAGTAGTAGTTCAAGCAGTGGTGGTACAAGCAGTAGTGGAAGTTACTAAATGGCACAAGACGAAAGACCAATTCCAGTAAACGGCAAAGATGATACTCGTAAATCGTCCGATCTCCTACCAAGATATTTTAGAACAGTAGCAAATAAGAAGTTTCTTAGTAGTACACTAGACCAACTGATGCAACCAGGTGTTGTTGAAAAGGTTGACGGGTTTATAGGAAGACGAAACGCAAAAGCCTGGAATGCTGGTGACAATTATGTAAGTGATATTTCTTCAGATAGACAAAATTATCAATTAGAACCAGTTGCAACAATTACTGACAATTTAGGTAATAATACTCTTTATAAAGATTATAGAGATTATGTGAATAGTGTAAGAATTAGGAACGGTAATGTTTCAGATCATAGTATACTAAGTCAGCAAGAGTATTATGCATGGGATCCTCACATTAATTGGGATAAGTTTGTAAATTTTAGAGAGTATTACTGGCTACCACAAGGCCCTGATGCAATTCCAGTTTATGGAACATCAAGAGAAATTAAAAGTACATTAAAAGTAAGAAAGCAAGATAACACTGATAATGATTCATATATCTTTTCAGAAGAAAATGCTGTAAGCAATCCAACATTAACATTGTACAAAGGTCAAACATATACGTTTGATATAGATGCAGAAGATATGCCATTTACTATTAGAACTTCTAATGTTCTTGACGATGACACTAATCTTTATAGTACTGGAGTTAGTCAACAAAAAGTTGAAAAAGGAACAGTAACTTGGAAAATTGATCTTGAAGCCCCTGACACTTTATATTATATGAATAATAACGACATTGAAGGTTCGGGATTAATTATTATAAAGAATATTGTTGATAACACTTACTTAAATGTAGGTGAAGAAGTCATTGGTAGAAAAACTTATACAATGCAGAATGGCTATGAATTAGCTAACGGAATGAAAGTTGAGTTTTACGGAACTATTACACCTGCAAAGTACGGAACAGGAACTTGGTACGTAGAAGGTGTCGGCGATTCAATAAAACTTATTGCTGAAGAAGATATTGGTATTAGTGCAAGTTACTTGGCAGACGTTACAACTGAATGGGACGGAAATCCTTTTGATGCATTGCCGTTTGATGACGCTATTTCTTATGCTAATAAAAAAGATTATATTGTAATTAATAAAGCATCAAAAGATAGAAACCAGTGGTCAAGATATAACTTATGGACTCATAAATCTGTTATTGAAACAACAGCAACAATTAACGAGTCAGTAGTATCAATTGATCAGAAAAATAGAGCTACACGCCCAATTTTAGAATTTGAAGCTGGACTTAAATTATATAACTTTGGAACAGAAGCAAAGTTAAACGTTGATGTAGTTGATACTGTTACTAAAGATGTATTTTCGGAAATAGAAGGACAAGCTGGTTATTTTGTTGACGGAGTAGAATTAGTTTCAGGAATGAGAGTGTTGTTTACAGCAGATCCAGATAGCTTTGTTGCAGGAAAAATTTACGAAGTTACTTTTATAAATCAAAATAGCAATACTCAAATTGCATTAAAAGAAACCACAGATACAACACCGTTAACTGATGAAACAGTTTTGGTTAATACTGGTACAAAGTACAAAGGTAAAATGTTTTATTATACCGGTACAGCCTGGAAACAAGGACAAGATAAAATAGCAACAAACCAACAACCGTTATTTGACATGTATAATGATGCAGGAACTGCTCTTAATGCTCTTGATGGTAGCACATTTGTAGGTAATAAAGTATTTTCTTATAAAGTTGGAACTGGAACAGCTGATACAGAATTAGGGTTTGCTCTTTCTTATAGAACAATAGAAAATAGTGGAGACATTACGTTTGACTTTAACTTGTTACAAGACACTTATCAGTATGACGTGTTAACAAGTGTATACACGGTGCGTACTGATACAGCATTACTTAGAAAATATAATGCAAGAACAACATATACTAGTGTTTCGGGTTGGACCAAAGCCCCGTACAAATCAAAACAACCGGTTGTAATACAATACAAAGCAGGACCAAGAACTAATAATTTTATAATTAACGTGTATGACAAAAGCGGAGATTTAAATGATCTTACTGCTAAAGTCTATGTAGATAATGTAAGGAAAAGAGAAAATGTTGACTATACAATTGATCGTATTAATAATTACGCTTATATAAGATTTTATAAGGATTTAGTATCGGATCAAAAAATAGTACTAGAAACTACTAGTAGTACACCTAAAAACGAAAACGGATATTATAAGTTTCCGATAAACTTTGAAAAAAATCCGATGAACGAGAATATTGCAGATTTTACTCTCGGCGAAGTATTAGATCATGTTGAAAGCATAGTAGATAATGCTCCTGATTTTACAGGAACTTATCCTGGTGTAAGTAACTTAGGTGACTTAGGTCCAGTATCTCAATATGGATTAAGATTTGTTCAACATTCAGGACCAATTAATTTGCCTTTATATAATCTTACAAATAAAGATTATGATGCTATTGAAGCTATTAGATTTTCAGGAAGAGAATACATTAAGTTTAAAAGAGAATTTTTAAGAATAGCAAATGAGTTAGGATTTGAAGCAGAAGATAAACAGCATGTTGATAAAATTTTACTTGCGTTAAATGATACAAAAACAAATAAAGATCCGTTTTACTTTAGTGATATGGTACCGTTTGGTGGGGATACTTTATTAACATATAAAATTGAAGATTCTTCCCAAACAATATTTTCTTTATCTAGAACAGTTGACTTTACTAAATTAAACGAAAATGCTGTTTTAGTTTACTTAGATGAACAACAGTTAATAAAAGATGCAGACTATACAGTGAGTGCTGATGGATTTCTTACTATTAGTAAACCATTAGTAGGAGATCAAATTCTAAAGGTTTATGAATACGAAAGTACAGACGGTTGTTGGGTAGCACCGACGCCAACAAAGTTAGGGTTATATCCTAAGTTTCAACCAGAAATATATTTAGATGACACATACGTTAGTGCAATACCAGATAAATCAGGACCTTACAAGGTTTACGGTATTGACGAAACTTCAGGTAAGTCTTATACAGATAAGTTAGGATGGTTTTATCCTTTATTTACAGACGAAGCATCAGCTAAAGCATTTGACAAAGGCACAGGTGGAACAGGGTTAGCTCATACGCATAAATTTAAAGGCGATAATAGATTATTCTTTATGCCAAGTAATCATATGTTTCATGCTACAGTTGATACTACTGATTATGATGAATGGCCATCGTCAAGGGCAATGCTACAAGGTCATGATGGATCTCTTTGGAGATGTTTTGGAGACTTCCGTGATAAGTTGCTATTAGATTTAGAAAAAAGAATCTTTAATAATCTTAAGCAACCATATGATGAAAAAGTCTTAGACATTGTAGATTTTGTTCCAGCAGATCATAGAAATACTAACTTTACTAGAAAACAAATAGCGTCACTAATGACGCCAGAGTTTAATGAATGGTTAGCTACAGTTGGAAATCCAGACTCAACAGTTAATAATGTTTATTCAAGAGGAAGTAGTTTTAGTTATAACTATGCTTATTCTTCAAACCCAGCTAATAAACCTGTAGCAGGTTTTTGGAGAGCAATTTATAAAGACTTATATAATACAGATAGACCTCACAGTCATCCTTGGGAAATTTTAGGAATTAAAATTAAGCCAACTTGGTTTAATACTGTTTACGGATCAGCACCATATACAAAAGACAACTTATTACTATGGGAAGATATGAGTAAAGGTATTGTTAGAAACCCTGATACAAAAGTTACGTATAGAAATAAGTTTAAAAATCCTGATATTTTAAAATATATTCCAGTTGATAAAAAAGGATTTTTAATTAGTCCATTAGAATCAGGATATGCTTCAGGATCTCCTATTAGTGAATTTGATAACGACTTTCTTTTTGGAGATGAAAATCCAGTTGAAACTGCCTGGAGAAGAAGTTCTCATTATCCGTTTGCGTTAATGAAAGCCTGGGCATTAAGCCAACCAGCTCAATTCTTTGGACTAGCATTTGATAGAAGTAGAATTAAAAGAAATTCCGCAGATCAATTAGTATATACTGACACTTCAAAACGTATAGAATTAAGTCAGTTAAAATTTCCAAACAGTTCAACAGCTGATTCAAGAGTTAATACTGCTGGTATAATAAATTATGTTCAAGGGCTTCTTGCTTCTAATGAAACTTTGCGTTTTAATGAATATCAAGATAATTTAAAAAGTATAGAAAATAAATTAGGTTGTAAAATAGCAGGCTTTTCTCAAAAGTCTAAGTTTAGATTAATATTAGATAGTAGAACTCCTACTAATGAAGGTAATATTTTTATTCCAGAAGAGAACTATAAACTAGTTCTTACTACAAGTGTACCGTTAGATGTTTATACTTATAGTGGAGTTATAATTGAAAGACTTGCAAGAGGATTTAAAGTTATTGGTTACGACAAAGCAAATCCTATTTTTAAAACATATCCTGTTTTACAAAAAGGTACTGATCCTGTTGTTAACGTAGGCGGAATAAGTGAAGATTTTGTTACTTGGGCCTCTGGCAAGATATATGAGCCAGGTCAAATCGTTGAAGATAGCGGAAACTATTATAGAGTAAAAGTTTCTCATACATCAGGGTCATCTTTGACTGCTAGTAACTTTCAAAAATTAGCAGAGTTGCCTGTGGTTGGAGGAGCAACTGCTATATTTTCAAAAAACTTTGATACAAAAATTAAAACTGTTGACTACGGAACTGTATTTAAAGAGATACAAGATGTAGTAGATTTTCTTTTAGGGTATGCAACATATCTCGAAGCAAAAGGATTTACATTTGACACATACAACCAAACAATTAAAGAAGTTGAAAATTGGAGATTATCTGCAAAAGAATTTATGTTTTGGTCTACACAAGCCTGGGAAGAAGGAACAGTTTTAACATTAAGTCCTAGTGCTAGATCAATTGCTTTTGAAAAAGAAAACGTTGTAGTTGATGATATATATGACAATTTTTATGACTATAGTTTATTGTCGGCAGACGGAAAAAGATTACTTGCAGATTTTGCAACAACTGAAAGAGATAATACAAACTCTTTTGGACTTCGTGTTAAAAACACACAACAAGGAATATACCAACTCAAAGTCCCTGTAGTACAAACTGAACATGCTGTTGTTTTAGACAATCAAACAGTTTTCAGCGATAAGATTTATAATAGGGCTCAAGGTTATAGACAAGAGCGTATTAAAGTAAAGGGTTATCGCTCAGATGGATGGAATGGCTCATTAAATATTCCAGGATTTATTTTTGATGATGCAGTAATATATGACTGGACAAAATGGCAAGATTATAAAATTGGCGACCTTGTAAAGCATAAGCAATATTATTATGTTGCTTCAGCTAACGTTACTGGATCAAATACATTTGATGATAGCAAATATATACCGTTACCTGACAAACCGGAACAACGTTTATTACCAAACTTAGATTATAAAGCAAAACAGTTTAAAGATTTTTATGATTTAGACAGTGACAACTTTGACACAGAACAGCAAAAACTAGCACAGCATTTAATATCGTATCAGAAAAGAAAATATTTAGAAAATATTATTCCTGATGATGTAGCTCAGTATAAGTTTTTCCAAGGAATGATTCAAGATAAAGGAACTAAAAATTCTTTATCAAAGTTATTTGATAAATTAGGAAGCGCCAATAAAGAAAGTTTAGAATTTTTTGAAGAGTGGGCAGTTAGAGCTGGACGTTATGGTGCAACTGAAGGCGACGATACTTTTGAAATGCTATTAGATGAAGCAAGTTATAGACTAGATCCTCAACAAGTTGAATTAGTTGATTTTGTAAATCCACAAGATACAAGTTTAATTTATAGAATAGATCGTAATGGTGCTTATGTTAAATCACAAAATTATAACCATAAACCGTTTCCAACAAAATACTTTGATGACACAAACTATTTTGTACCATCAGCTGGATATGTAAACCCATCAGATGTTTATACAAGTCTTTTAACTTATGACTTGTTAACAGATCAAAATATTTTATTACTTACAGAAGGTGATTATATTTGGACAGCTAAAGACAAAAGCCAAATTACTTGGGGAGTGTACAAATATAGAGCAACTGATTTTAGAATAGAATCTATTACAGCATCAGCAGGTGGAACATTTACAATTAAACTTGATAGGTTTCCACCTTTTGAGATAGGAGAGGTAATTGGAATTAACGATGTAGCAACAGGAACAGACGGGTTTTATAAAATTACTAAAATTGAATTAAATGTTATAAGTTGTGAATCAGCAGAAGATGTACCAGCCGCAGATTCAGATAGTGGATATGTAGCTAATACAGGATTTATAACAGTATTCAAAAGAGTTAGAGTTGCAAATTTATCTAAAGCAGATGAAAATATTAAAGAAGACGGTCGTTCACTTGGGTTTGTTATAGCTGGAGAAAATAAACAATCAGATACTATTTGGGTTGATGACGATGATACTGGAAAATGGACAGTATTACAAAGTAAGCAGGTGTTTGAATTAAAACCTAATATTGTTAACAGTACAGCAGGATTACTAGATAGTACAGAGAAAGATTTTGGCTCGAGTATAAGTGTTACTACTGACAACAATTTTATGTCAGTAACTGCACCAAAAGATTTAAATGGCTCTGTGTATGTTTATACAAGACCTAGTGATAATGCAGAATTTGGTCTATTACAACAAATTGATGAACAGCCTGACTATTATGATTCAAATGGAGGCTTTGGTACTAGTTCAGCAATTAGTCCAGACGGAAGATTCTTAGCAATAGGTTCTCCTAATGCATCAAATGTAAAATCAAGACTCCAAGGCGATTATAAAAATACTAGAACTTATGGTATTGGTGATGTTGTAATATACGGAGAACAGTTATGGCAAGCTAAAAGAGAAGTATTAGCAGACTCAGTACAAGAGTTCTTCAACCATGCTTCAAATCAACAAAGCAAAGCTGACGAGTACGATGAAACAGCACAAACATATCCAAGTGTTGTTTACATGATGCGAGGTAATCCGTCCTTAGCAAATTCACCTACAGATCATATTTTAGTTAGAGCAGAAAAAGAACAGTATGAAGGAACTAAGCCCGGCGATATATTAACGCTTAAATGGAACAAATATACAACTACAACAGCAACTGGTATAGAGCCTTTTAATAGCGATAGTGTTTTAAACGAAGCATTTATAAATGGTCAACATACTATTGTTGGTAAAGTTAAAGCAGTTATAAAAGTTATAAGTGCATTAGCAGTTCCAGAGCCTGGAGATCAAATAATAACAGAGACAGCTAGGGCAACAGTACAGCATAGATTTATTGATGATGATAATAATTTACAAATATACTTAAATGATATTAACGGTCAGTTTGCAACAACAGGAACTGTTTCTAGGAGTGGTGTTACTATTGGAGACTATACAACTGAACAATATATTACTGATAATTATCATGCAGGTTGGTGGTACATTAATGTAGGAAGTTCGTTTAATACAGCAAACATTTTTGAAACACACGCTAACCTTGTTGTACAAAATATTACATTAGAAGGTGACACAGTAACTGATCCAGTATTTTCAAATATCTTAGATACAAAAATTAATCAAGACGTAGTAACCAATCCAACTAGAGTTTCTTATTTTGGTGTTTTAAGTCACCAACAAGGAGCAACTGAAATAAACATTTTAGATTCAAGATGGATAGTTAGAACACCATTAGCTCATGGAAACAATATTCAAGTTGGTGACAAACTTAGATTTTATCTTAATGATCTTTATATGAATGGAACGCTTCAAGACCCTTCTGCTGTTGGTTTAAGTTTTACATTTCTTAATACTACAGAACATACAGTTGCAGATAAATGGAATGGTTGGACAGAAGTAAGATTAACAAATTTTGATTTAAATGGTGATCCGTTTTTACCTATAGTAGGAGCACCAGTTACAGATACAGCAACAGGTTCTACAGCTACAGTAGCATATATAGAGCGAGGGTTTGCAACAGCAAGATTTTACTTAAAAAATAAAAGTGGTACTTGGGCTAAAGGATCAGAATTTGGCGAAGCAAGTACAGTAACTTATGTAGAAAATGATTCAACAGTTAGAACAGTTGGTCCAGTTAATAATACTCATTTAGAAAATAGCATATCGGGCGGATTAATAGTTTTTGATACAGGAACTAATATAGCAATTCCGTCAGGAAACAGCTACTTACAAGATCTTGAGTATTGGTTGTATTCAAGAAACACAATAGAAGGTGTTGTAGATAGTAGTAATCCTCCAGGCCCAATTAACTTAGACTGGCAACGAGTTTATAATGTTCCGTTAGCATTAACTGGAACAAGTTCCGGAGTTTCAAATGAAGGTGCTATTGGAATATATGAAAAGAGAGGTTCTGAATTTAGTTTAGTAAATTATTATACTGTTCCTAATTCTGCAACAGGAAGAAAGCTAGGACATAAAATTAAGTTTAGAAAGTTAGATGGTGATACTTATAAGCTATATGTACATGCTAAAGGAGACGGAACGGAAACTAATGAAGGTCGAATATACATATTTGATAAAAATTCTACAGATGACTGGGCATTAGGAAACGAGAACAAGTATAGAGGATACTTTAAAAATTCTGCAAGTTATTTCCAAGGAGACTTAGTAAGAGTTGGCGACAACGTATACGAAGCAGATACAAATTTAGTACCAGGTGCGTTTAATGTAAGTCAGTGGACAGTTAGAACAGAAGGTATCAACTTATTAGGTTACTTGCCTAATGATACAAACTTTTCTTTAGACGCAGATAGTGTTTTAGAACAAAAATTCTTAGAAGAGTTTGGAGAAGACTTTGATGTTAGCACAGACGGATCAGTAATAGTAGCAACAGCTAGATATCTTAATACAAACGATAGTTCTATTCCTAATAGAAAAGTTGTTGTATATAGGAAGAATGGCAACAATTATGAATATAGTCAACTGTTAGAGGCTTTAAGTTTAACAGAAGATTATGCTTCAAGTATAGCAGTATCAAATGATGGCAAGAAAATTGCTGTTGGTTCTCCTTTAAACAGCGCCGAATCAATTAGAGGTGGGTGTGTATACATTTATATACAGTCAGGATCACAATACATTTATAAACAGACAATTAGACCTTTAGATAAAACAGCTAATACACAGTTTGGATCAAAATTAGATTTTGATGGAAACACTTTAGCAGTTGCTTCTAAAGGAGGCGATTTAGAAAATGCAACTACATTTGACTCAGCTACAACTTTATTTGATGCTTTAAATACTAACTTTAGAACATTTGATAACGAGAGTGGATTAGTAAGTATATATGAAACTGTAAATGATACATTATTGTATGGACAAGATTTTGCATACAATGAAGATACGCAGGAATTTGGTAGTGTAATGCTTGTTTCTGATAACCATGTTTATATGGGATTGCCAAAACAACAAGTAACAACTAATAATACAATTGATAAAGGCGTTATTGCAGAATATAGAAAACCAGCTGGAGCATCAACTTGGAATGTAATTAGAAATCCTGTAAGTCCTGCAGACACATCTAAGTTTAAAGGTATATACTTGTTTGATAAAACTAACAATAGTTTAGTTTCATATCTTGATTACATAGATCCGCTACAAGGAAAAATTGCAGGACCAGCCGAGCAAGACATAGATTTTAAAACATCATACGATCCAGCAAAATATAGTGTTAGTACAATTTCATCAATGCCAGCCCAAACAATGGATTATACTTCAACTCATTGGGTAGGTAAAGTTTGGTGGGATATTGGAAGTGCAAGATTTATTAATCATCACCAAGGAGATATAACAGAGTCAACACAGAACTTTAATAAGTTATTTCCAGGTACTACAGTTGATGTTTATGAATGGGTAGAAACTATATTAAAGCCTAGTGAATGGGATACACAATCAGGAACAGACGAAGCCTTAACAAAAGGAATTAGTGGAACATCAAAATATGGAGATACAGCATATTCAGTAAGAAGAAAATTTGATACTACAAATTCAACGTTTACAAATTATTATTACTATTGGGTAAAAGATAAGCGTACATTACCTGAACAAGATTTTCGTTCTACTTCAGTGTATGACATAGCTAGATTTATTTCAGATCCACAAGGACAAGCTCATAAGTTTGTTGCAATGCTTGGAGACAATAGATATGCAATTTTTAACTGCGAATCGTTAGTTAAAGGAAAAGATATTGGAATTAGTTTTAACTGGTGGACAATAGAAAATCAAGAACAGAATACACATAACGAATATCAATTAATAACAGATGGATTAGAAACTAGTGTACCAAGAGAGAACATTGAGCAAAAATGGTTTGATAGTTTAATTGGTTTTGACACACAAGACAGACCAGTACCTGATATTAATCTTCCATTAAGAAAAAAATACGGAAATCTAAACGAACCAAGACAAAGCTGGTTTGTAAATAAAACAGAAGCAAGAAAACAGTTTACAGAAAGAGTAAACAATATTTTAAAAAGTAATCTAGTTGTTGATAATAAAGATTTATCTGGATTAATGGTTTCTGATCCAGAACCAACAAGCCTTGGTGGTAAGTTTGATACTACATCAGATAGTTATGCAGAATTAGGTTTTGTTAGTGTAGCAAGAACCAAACAAGCTACCTTATCTTTAGAAATAGAAAACGGAAGTATTGTTAATGTTTTAATTACAGATCCGGGTGCAGGATATATTACACCTCCAACTTATACAATTTCGGATACACAAGGAACAGGATGTGAACTTGAATTTATTCTTAATACTAGTGGAGAGATCTCAGCAGTAAACATAGCTAAGCCAGGAACAAATTATATTTCACCAAGTATAACTGTAAGAAAGTTTTCTGTATTAGTTAAAGCTGATGAAACTGTTGGCGGCAAATGGGCAATATTTGCATGGGACGGTAATGAATGGACTAGAACTAAAACTCAAAGTTTTGATGTTAATCAATACTGGAGTTACGTAGATTGGTATGCTACAAACTATAATAAATTTACACCAGTAGACTTTACTGTTGAATCAAGTTATGAATTAAGTGGATTAGAAGACGAAATAGGCAATGTTGTTAAAATTAATAATGTTGGTTCAGGCGGATGGCTACTGTTAAAGAAAATAGATGACACAATTACATCTGACTATACTGTTAACTATGATACTATTGGTAAACAAAACGGAACTATTGCATTTAGTAATTCTTTGTATGATGTTACAAATGAAAATATTGCATTTGATGGTGCTAGTTTTGATAAGATATTTTATGATACAGAACCAATCGAAGAATTTAGAAGAATTATTTTTGTAATTAAAAATGCTATTTTTACTGACGACCTAGCTATACATTGGAATAACTTATTTTTTGCATCATTGCGTTATGCGTTCTCTGAGCAACCAAGTATTGATTGGGCATTTAAAACAAGTTACATTAAAGCTAAACACAATGTTGGAGAGTTAAAACAAAAAGTTAACTTCCAAAATGATAACTTGCCTAGTTATGAGAAATATGTTGAAGAAGTTAAACCATACAAAACAAAAATTAGAGAATATTTAAGTTCTTATGAAAAAACTGATCCTTCTTCAACTGTAGTTACAGACTTTGATCTTCCACCAGTGTATAATCAAGATGCTGGAAAGATTATTCCTCAAAGTATTCAAATTATTGATAATAAAGTGGTGTCAGGAACATCAGAAATTACAAAATATCCTAGTAAACACTGGGCTGACAATGTTGGTTTTGAATTAACAGCATTAACTATTGCAAATGCAGGAACTGGTTATCAAGTACCGCCAGATATAGAAATTACTGGAGGCGGCGGATCAGGAGCCAAAGCAAAAGCGTATATAGGTACTGATGGAAAACTAACATCAGTAGAAATGGTTAAGACAGGAAGTGGATATTTGTCACAACCAACTATAGAAGTTAAAGGTTCACAAGATGATGGATCAGTAGTAGCAAGATTAAGTCCTGTATTAGGAAAAGGAAAAGCAAGAAGTATGCACGTAAGGTGTAAGTTTGACAGAGTTTCTGGCGTTTATCTTTTTAGTACACTTAATGAAACACAATCATTTACTAGTGAATTAAATCAGCAAATATTTAATGTAAAATGGCCTATGCAACTTAAATCAACTACGGTAAAAGTTACTGTTGATGGATTAGAAGCATTAAGAAGTGAATATACTTTTTCAAATATTGAAGAAACAACTAAAGGATATACTAGACAGTACGGACGTATTACATTTACTGCACCACAATCACTAAGTTCAACTATTGTTATATCATATGATAAAGCACCAGAGTTATTACAAGCTCAAGATAGAATTAATTTATATTATAATCCTGCAACTGGTATGTTTGGTAAAGAATTAGGACAAGTTTTAGACGGAATAGACTATGGTGGAGTTGAAGTAAGCAGTTATAGTTTTGGTTCAGGTACAGGTTGGGATTCAGACAATTGGTTTACAGGAACTTATGATACTTTTGATACAACGTTTGATGATGAGATATTCCAGATGGACGGAAGCACTGAAGTGTTTAATCTTAGTTCTCCGTTAGCAAATGGTGTAGTATATAATGTATACTTAAATGGCGTAAGAATAGATGATCCAAACTATGGAACAAGCAATCAAACAAATGTAAATGCTAAACTGGCAAGTATTACAGGAGACGGAACAACAAAAACAGTTACAATTACAAGTGATATTCAAAAATTTGTAGCAAATGATGTAGTTGTGTTTAGAAAAACAACATCAGATGGTTCTTTCCTTCCTGATCCTAGATCATATGACACATTATTAAGTGGAGGCGATTTACAGTTTACAACAGCTAAAGGTATAAATCCAGAAGAAATAATTGTTGACGGTGATGGATTTGTAACTCCGACAACTAGTAAAGGTCCTGAAGAGCAAGTTCCAGGACAAGTTCTTGATACTGTAAACATTAGTGTATTCCACAGACCCCTTGGAGGAGGAAGTACACTTTCAAGTAATTCTTATAAGGCAACCGGAACAGAAGCAGAATTTAAGTTTGGTATACAACCTCAAAATAAAGAAGGATTAATTGTAAGATTAAATGAAGTTATACAATCACAGAGTAATTACACAGTAGATTACAGATTAAAAACAGTTAAGTTTAAAACTGCTCCTGATGCAAATGACTTTGTAAATATTTTAAGTGTTAGTGGCAACGGAGAAAATGTTGTAGAATCAGAAGAGTTTATTGGAGATGGTTGCACAACACAATATATTACAAAAGCAAGATGGACTAGTAAGTTAGATTACATTGCTACAGTTAACGGGGAACAAGTTCAGACAGTACTAATTCCAAGCACAGATAGCACAAGTGAAGATGCTAAAGCAGTATTATCGTTTGGTAGCCCGCCACGAGATAATAGTATTATTAACTTTGCTATATATAGCAAAATTGATAGCTTTAGTAAAATAGAAACAAATGAATTTACTGGTGACGGATCAACAAAAATATTTACACTTCCTAAAACACCATATAGTGCTATACCAAACAGCCACAATGTTATTGTTAAGCAAGGAAATAAAATTCTTAATCCAGGTTATAATCAACAATTTACAGTTGTTACAGGTCAAACAGAATATTATTTAGAAATGTGGCAAACACCAATTGGTAGTTTTGATAACTCAGACGTGTTAGTATTACTTAATGGAACTGAATTAAAAATAGCAACAGAATATAATATTAGACCAGCTAATAGTTCTGTTATTTTAGAACCAGGTATAGGTACAGCAGGTGATATATTAGAAGTTTATATACAAACAGATGGAGAATATGCATTTGGAAGTATTCAAGTAGTTAACAACCAAAATACTTGGGTAGACAGTGGTGCTGATTTACAACTTACTACAGCTCCTGCTATTGGAGAGAAACTAACAGTTTATACATTTAACAAACACGATATACAAGATTTTGAAAGAATAAATTATGATGTTGTTGCTAGATCAGTTATTAATATTGGAACTGAAGATCATGTACAATATAATCATTTACGTGGCGGCCTGATTAAGTTAAGAAAACCAGCCATTGATGCTCAGTTTGTTTGGCTAACTGTTAACGGAATATTAAAAACTCCTAGTGTAGATTACCAACTAACTAATGATAAATTATATCTTAAGCATAACGGATCATTTGCAGATAATGATGTAATAGAACTAATCCAGTTTAGTAGTGGAGCACCAATGCAACCTAAATTTGGTTTTAGTCAATTTAAAGATATTTTAAATAGAAACATTTATAAAAGATTAGGTGATGTTGCTTCTGTTAAACTTGCACAGCCTTTAGCTGTAACAGACAAAGAAATTCATGTAGATAATGCAAAATCTTTAAGTGCTCCAGATAAACAAAGTAGTGTTCCGGGAATTATTTTTATTAATGGTGAAAGAATAGAATACCTAGTAAAAATTGGTAACGTTTTAAAACAACTTCAAAGAGCAACACTAGGAACAGGAGCACCAGCAATACACGAAATAGGTAGTGATGTATATAATGCAAATATACAACAAACTGCGCCATATGCAGACACTACATTAACAGAAAATTATACAGGAGATGGGTCAACTAGCACCTTTATATTACCATTTACACCGACTTCAGTAAACGAATTTGAAGTATTTGTAGCAGGTAAGAGGTTAAGAAAGAATGCAATAAGCATGTTTGACCCAACAAAAGACCAAGATTCACCAGAGGCTGACATTACGTCACCAGCAGAGTTCTCAGTAACTGGAACGACTAACGTGTTAACATTGACAAATATACCAACTAATAACGTTAAAATACAGGTAATTAGACGTCAAGGTACTCGTTGGACAGACCCTGGAGTTTCACTTAATGATTCGGAAAAAGCGGTAGCACGTTTCTTTAAGGCAGAAAAGGTGGAGCTACCAAAATAAATACAGTTGTAGGAAAACATTATGATTGATAACTTTAAAGAAAATAACGGAGTATTACTCCAAGGACATATCAAAATACACAATCCTGAAACAGGCGAAGTTATAGTCGATAAAAGGAATGCAATTCATTACGAGAATATGAGTATTTCATTAGCTGAAAGTTTAGCTAATGCAGGTGAAGGTTTTATATATCAAATGGCTTTTGGAAACGGTGGAACAAGCATTGATCCAACAGGCATTATAACATACTTAACACCTAACTCAACAGGAACAAATGCAAGTTTATATAATCAAACATATATTAAAGTTGTTGATGATAGAAGTGTTAATAACACAGATCCAGCTCGTAATAAAATTGAATCAAGACATGTAAGTGGTACAAACTATACAGACATACTAGTTACTTGTTTATTAGACTATGGTGAACCAACAGGACAAGATGCTATTGATAATGCTACTAATGCAGATAGTTTATACGTATTTGATGAACTTGGATTAGTAAGCTATGATACATCAGGAACAGGAAGATTACTTACACACGTAATATTCCACCCAGTACAAAAGAGTTTAAACAGACTTGTGCAAATTGACTATACAGTTAGAGTACAAAGTCTATCAGGGATGAATGAGTAATGGCTTATATAATTAATTACGCCGACACAAACAAAGGTACTATATCTATAGAAGATAGTACAATCAACCAAACTACTAGCCTTGACATTCCGGGACGTAATACTACAAGTTATGGAGCGGTTATTGCTAATAGTTTCCTTAACATATTAGAAAATTTTGCAAATACAGAGTCACCTAGAAACCCAATACAAGGTCAACTTTGGTATGATAGTTCAACAGGTGTTAATACATTAAAACTTTATGATGGCACTGGTTGGATTAATGCTAGTGGATTAAAGAAAGGCTCTACATCACCTGATGTGTCAAATGCATTACCAGGCGATCTTTGGAGTGATACTGATAACAATCAGTTATATATTTTTACAGGTTCGGGTTGGACACTTGTAGGCCCAGAATATAGCGATGGTTTACTTACTGGAGCAAAGCCAGTTGTTGTTACAGGTAAAGATGAAGTTAATTATACAATATTACAAGTTGAAGTTGCAGGAAGTCCTGTAGCAATTTATTCAACTAGGAGTTTTCAACCAAAGACTACAATTACCGGATTTTCAATAATACAACCAGGAATTAACTTATCATCTGCAAATATCGGAAGTGATGGTGTAGGAAAATATTACGGTACAAGTGAAAAAGCAGAAAACTTAGTTGTTAGTGGATCTAGTATATCAGCAACAAAATTTTTAAGAAGTGACGTAACAAGTACGTCAGATAATCAAATTATAATTAGTAATAACAAAGGACTTCAAGTAGGACAAGATGCTATTATTACATTTGATGTTCAAGGAACATCTGGAGTTGTAACAAACTTAACATCAGGTGCACCAATAGACTTTAAAGTAAACAATTTAGGAACACAGAAAAACGTTATTAGAATTGATTCAACTGAAAAAGTTGGTATTAATACGTTAAGTCCTGCAGAAGCATTAGATGTATCAGGTTCAATACAAGCAAGTAATAATTTAATTGTGCAAGGCACAACAGATAGTACAAGCATAGGAACAGGTAGTGTAAAAATTTCAGGCGGTGTTGGAATTGCTAAAAAGTTATATGTAGGTACAGATTTAAATGTTACAGGCACAAGCACAACAGGAAACATTTTACCAAGTGCAACACAAACACATAACATAGGATCAACGACAGCTAGATGGTCACAAGTACATGCAGTAGAATTTAGAGGAAACGTTGTAGGAAACTTAACTGGTACTGTAACGGGTGGAGCGGCAAACGCAAACAAACTTACAAGTGCAAGTACATTTGAAATAACAGGTGATGTTAGTTCTAATCAAATTACGTTTGATGGACAAACAGGCGGAACAACTAAAACATTTTCTACATCAATTAGTAATACATTTATTGCAAACAAAACAGGTGTAACTACACCTAATTCAGATGATGAAGTAATTATTAATAGAATTTCAGGAGATAGCACAGGTGTATTTAAGATCTCACAACAAGCACTAGTTAGCTCAGTTCCAACTATTCCAGTTGGAAGCATTATGCCATATGGTGGTGTTGCAATTCCAGCAGGATGGTTATTGTGTGATGGTAGAGAAGTTAAAATTTCTGATTACCTATCTTTGTATAACACAGTTCAATATCAGTTTAAAGATCAAAGTCAGGTTACTTCAGGACAATTTGGTTTACCAGATTTTAGAGGTAGATTTCCTCTTGGTGCTGATAACATGGGCGGCACAAGTGCAAACAGAGTTACAGATGTTAACGCAGACACAGTTGGATTAGGTTCTGGTTTTGAAGATAGAGCTATTGACGTTAAAAACTTACCAGAACACGAACACGATTTAAGATCACCAAAAGGTGCTCAATTTTATGTACTTCTTGATGATAGTGGAACACCACAAGATGCTGATACAATACCTTATGATGCTCCTACAGGATCAAATGCAGGCCAAGCAAGAACATCATCAGGTGGTGTGTTAAACAGAAGAAACATTACATACAATCAAAATACAGGTGTTGAAGAATATGAAATTTTTGACCTTACTGAGCTTGGAACTCCATTGAATTTAATGAACCCGTTCTTAACAGTACAGTATATAATCTATTCAGGAGTTGGGGGCTAATATGGCATATCAAATTAATAAAACAAGTGGAGCACTACTTGTAAATTTAGCAGACGGCCAAATTGATGTAGCATCAACTGATATAACACTTATTGGTAAAAACTATTCAGGATTTGGCGAAGCAATTAACGAAAACTTTGTTAAAATGCTTGAAAATTTTGCTAACGCATCAGCACCAACAAAACCAATGGCAGGGCAAATTTGGTGGGATACAGGAAATCAAAGATTACAAGTTTATACAGGAACAGCATGGACAACAGGTGGCGGACCGATTGTAACAGCAAAAAGACCAATAATGGTTGCTGGAGACTTGTGGATTAATAATGAAGAAAATCAAATGTACTTTTATGATGGTACAGATTTAACATTAGCTGGACCAATTTATAATGCATTTCAAGGACAGTCAGGTCCACAAACTGTTACAGTACTTGATAACACAGGTACTAGTAGAACTATTTTAAAATATTGGATAGGTGGTTCATTAGTTGGAATATGGAGTAAGATTGATTTTATTCCACAAACTATTGACACTATTCCAGGGTTTACAGGAAATGTTGTTAAAGGATTTAATGTTGTTGATACAGACTTTGTGTTTTCAGGAACAGCAACTAAAACTACATCACTAGTCGACTCACAAGGTGTAGTTAGAACAGCCGCACAATTTTTAGCTAGTGACTCAGATGATTCAACAAGTGGTGCATTATCTGTAAGGAATAACAACGGATTAACAGTTGGATTAACTGATAACAATGTAATTAAAGTTACTAACCTTGGTGTTGTATCTGAAAATAATGTTAGTGGACAAGATTACATTATTAGAATGACAACTAGTTTAGGTAAAAGAGATGCAGTAACAATTGATTCAACAAATAGTAGAATAGGTATTTACAATTCTTCACCAACAGCTACATTAGACGTTACGGGTGATTTAAAAGTATCAGGTAACTTTACAGTAGCTGGTACACAAACTATTCTAGATGTTCAGAATTTATTAGTTAGAGATAAGCAAATACAGTTAGCTAGAGGTGACGATAGTACATTATTAGATAATGTTGGCGTAGACGAGTCTGGTATTACAGTAGAATCGTCCGGTGGTAATAAAGAGTGGTTGTGGAAAAATGCAACAAATTCCTGGACAACAAACGTAAGTATTGACATGACAGGTACTTCAAAGTTGAAGTACAACGGTATTGACTTAATTGATGGTACAAGTGCTCCAGGTATTACAGCACTTGGTAGTTTATCTAGTGCATCTATTGGAAATATGACGTTAAGTGGTATTACTATTAATACTGGTACAGGAAGCGGAACAGATGGATTATTAATGGACATTGCTGGTGACCTTAGCATGGTTACTTCAAGAAAAATTAGAAATGTACAAGATCCTGTATTAGATCAAGATGTAGCTACTAAAGCATACGTAGATAGTAGCATAGACTTAGAAGTTATTCCTTTAACTTTAGATATTACTGGTATTGGAACTGGAGTGACATTGCACACTAATATTGCAACAATTCTTAACGATATTGCTCCAGCTTTAGATAAACGAGACGGAACACAAGCAAGAGTGCATTGTACGTCTACAGTTGGTGCTACAGCAACGCTATCTGCGGCGAATTTGAACGCTAGTTTTAACAAAAGTTTAACTACTGTTCAGAAATTAGACGGTGGAGGAGCAGATGACGGTAGTGCTTCAGTAATTGGAGATGCTACATTTAATGATGTTACGGGTTCGATTACGTCTACAGTTACTAGAACACTGAAATTATTCAGAGTAAACGTTGGCGCCTGGGAGTATGTACAAGACTTAACTCCGGGCAATTTAATATAAATACATGTAACATACGATTAGGGGTTAATAAATATGGCGTACATTATAAATTTAACAAATGGCACACAGTTAACTTCGGTTGAAGACGGAACCATTGATCAGTCTACGACGCTGAAATTAGTAGGTAAAAACTACGCAGGTTATGGTGAGATTCAAAACGAAAACTTTGTGCATCTACTGGAAAACTTTTCCAGTGCTCAACAACCAGGAAGTCCATTATCAGGACAGATTTGGTTTGATAGTTCATTAAAGAAACTTAAATTCTACGACGGAACAAAGTTTAGAACAACAGGCGGTGCAGAGACATCAACTACCCAACCAGTTGGACTAACAACTGGTGATTTTTGGTGGGATACAACAAATAGTCAACTTTACGCTCAAAATGCTTCAGGCGGATTTACCCTAATTGGTCCACAAAGCATAGGAACTACAGTTACATCAATGGTAACTGCCCAAGTACGCGATAATACACAAACTAACAGAACAGTTATTAAAGGTACAACTGAAGATAGTGTTGTTTTTATTGTTAGTAACTCAGAATTTACTATTGATTCAACAGACGCAAATAATGTAATTACAGGATTTGATGTTGTTAGACAAGGTGTAACACTTAGAAATACAACATCTGCTACTAATGGCGTTACAGCAACGGCACATAGATTTCATGGTACAGCAACTAACGCAGAGCAATTAAACGGACAACCTGCTTCTTCATATGCATTATCAGGTAATGCAACTTTTTCAAGTACTGCTAGATTTTCTGATACAGGATTTACAGTTGGTGCGGCAAACGATTTATTCCTAGGCATTGACCAAACAGGATCAGGTGATGAAGCTGTTATTGAAAACACTACAGGACAAAAGATAAGATTTAAAGTTAAATCAAGTGGCGGAGTTACAGTAGAACCATTCCATATACAAGCTGTTGGCTTAATACCAACAATAACAAACACTTTCGATATTGGTGATGCAAATTACAAATGGAGAAATATGTATGCTACATCTTTTAATGGATTGGCAACTAATGCAACAAATTTACAAGTTGGTTCAAATTTTAGAACTGGTGATGTAAATGCAACTAATAATACAGTTGCAGTACGAGACTCTAGTGGTAATATATCAGCAAATACGTTTAATGGTATTTCAACTAGTGCAAAATACGCTGACTTGGCAGAGAAATATACAACTAAGGAAGAACATCCAGTTGGAACTGCTATGATGATTAATGCTAATGACGAACATGATTTTGAATCTGCGCCAGCTAGTGCAGGCGATATGTGTATTGGAGTTATATCAGAAGCTCCAGCATACTTAATGAACGATTCAATCGACGGACAAGCAATTGGTCTTAAAGGGCGTGTTCCAGTAAGAGTAAAAGGTGCAGTTCATAAAGGACAAATGGTATATGCTTGGGAAGATGGCGTTTGTTCAACTACAGCCGCTACAGCTATGGTTGGTATTGCATTAGAAACAAGCACAGACGAATCAGAAAAATTAATTGAATGTGTTCTTAAAGTATAAGTATTAAAAAGGAAGTATTATGGCAGTAGGCGACACAATAACAGCGGCAAGGTATAACATTATACGAGCTAGAATTGCCGCAATTTTAGGTTTAGGTGCAGGTGATGAAGGTTACGGACAAGCAGTAGCAAGTACAACAGTTTCAGCTGGTAATACTGTAACAGCTCAACACATGGCTAACTTAACCTCAGATATGACTAAATGCAGAATCCACCAAACAGGATCTGCTCCCTCAGAAATAGTTACTCCAATTATAGCAGATACTATTGAAGATAGTAACGTAACTTCTAAAAAAGGTTACGAACAATTTGAAAATTTAAGTTTAACATGTCAGTCAGCAAGATTAAGTGCTGATTCTGGAGAATTAGGACTACAATCAGGAGTATCGAGTGTAAGAACTTCAAGCTGGTCTTCAGATATTAACCATGAGCTTACAGTTAGTTTTCCAGGTTACTCTGTAACTAACGGTGACGGGACAACTACTACAGTAACAAATACAGATCATATGAGAGTATTTTTTAACGCTGGTGGAACAATACTTTTTAGTGGTACCATTGGTTCAGGAAATACCACAATTAATAACGATTGGCGTAACTTAATGACATCAGTTGGTACAGTTACTTTTGGAAGATCTACTACAAGTAACGGATCAACAGGAACATCATATGGTTATAGTAATTTACCTAATACTTTTACAACAATTTTCAACAAAACTGCTTCAGCATATAGTGCCAACGACTATTTGATTGAAGGAAAATTAGTAGCCAATGTTTTAACCTTTAGAATTACGTTTAATGAAGATAAAGGTCCAAATCCAAACTACGATGAGGCAGTGGATGCCCAAACAACTAGTACAGTTCAAATGTACAGACCAAATAACACCAATTCAGTTGACATTGGTGCGCCAACTTTCACTAATACCGACACCCTATAAGATTAAATAGTTATACAATTAACTAGGAGTATAACTATGGAAGAATCTTTAGAAAAAGCACTTGATTTTTCTAATTATATGGTTACCCTCAATAACCAAAAACGTATTCTTCATGAAGAATACCAAGAAAGTTTGATTATATATCAGGGTGGCGGAAAATTTACCATAACTAACGAACTAGTTTCGTTTGTCAGTCATCTTAATGATGGTGCTAATACTAAAGTAGTGTTAATAGACGACAATCAAACCCCAGTCCTTATTGAAGATTTGCCTACATTTATGTATGACATGAAATTACAGTACCTTAAAGTATCAAATGAGTATTTTGAGAAGTATAAGAAGATGATGGATAAAAGGAATGTGGAAAGTTTAGTTGATGTCTAATGGTGTACTATGTTTTGCAAATAATAACGGTAAAGTTGACTACTTAAGACAGGCAATTTTTTTAGCAAAAAGAATTAAGAAGTATTTAGACTTACCTGTAACACTTGCAACATCTAATAAGAATGCACTTGGTGAAGATATTAAATTATTTGACCAAGTTATAGAGATATCTTCTGACGAAGATAATACAAAACGATATTATGATGGGTCCTACCACCATGAAACTTTACAATTTAAAAATTTCGGACGTATAAACAGTTATGAAATTTCTCCTTATGAGAAAACTTTAGTATTAGATACAGATTATATTGTTTGTAACGATAGCTTTAGGCATGCATTTGAATCAAATGCTAGTTTTCAAATTTATAGGCATGGCGTTGACCTATGTCATTGGAGGAAATTTCCAGAATTTAATTATATTAACGACACTGGAGTTGCTTTTTACTGGGCTACTTGTTTTTGTTTTACAAAAACAGACGAAGTAAAGGTATTTTTTGATTTAATGAAGCATATTAAAAGAAACTGGATACACTATTCTCAAATTTATAATTTAGGTAGCAGAAATTTTCGTAATGATCATATTTTTAGTATTGCAATTCATATGATGAACGGATTTCAAGAAGGTAACTGGGCTAAAATAATGCCAGGAAAAATGTTTTACACTCTTGATAGAGATTTAATCTATAAACTTGAAGAAGATAAGTTAACATTTTTAGTAGAAAAAGAAAATAGTTCTGGTGAATATACACTAGCATCAACTAAAGGATCAAATGTTCATGTAATGAACAAGTTTAGTTTAGCGAGAATAATGTGAAACAAGGATATTTAATAGTTGCAAGTGGAAAAGAATACGTTAAACAAGCGTGTTTGTGTGCAATGAGTATTAAACATACTCAAGAATTAAATAATATATCTATTGTAACAAATGATGTTATACCAAAGAAGTATAAATCTTTATTTGATAGTGTTATTGAAATTCCTTGGTTAGATTATGAAGGAGATATGCATTATCAACTTTATTTGTGTGAACATAGATGGAAAGCATTTCATATATCCCCGTATGAAGAAACTGTTGTATTAGATGCTGATATGATATTTTTAAATGATATTAGTAGGTGGTGGGAAATTTTAAAACAGTTTGATTTATTTTTTACTACTAAAGTTTTTACGTATAGAAATCAAGAAGTTACAAGAGATTTTTATAGAAAGGCGTTTGTAGCAAATAAACTACCAAATCTTTATTGTGCTTTTCATTATTTTAAGAAAAACGATCTAGTGTTAGATTATTACAATCGATTAGAACACGTATGTAATCATTATACTGAATATTATAAAAAATTTGTACCTAAATCAAAACCGCAAATAACAAATGCTAAAGGAGAAACTTTTAAATTATCTAGTATGGATATAAATCATTCTATATCTTCCTTATATGCAGATGTTGAAAAAATCTCGCATAACGCTATTAATTTTGTTCATATGAAAAGTAAAGTACAAAATGTTGATAATATAGGATTAGATTGGACTGATAAAATTCCATATTATATGACTGATGATTTAACTCTCAAAGTTGGAAATTATTTACAACAAGGTATTTTTCATTATACAGAAAATAAGTTTTGCAACGATGTAATAAAAAAGTATGAAAGGAAAGTACTATGCAACATATAAAAGTTCATACTCAACAGTATATTTCTTTTGATCAAACAACAGGAGAAATTTTTAGCATAGGTCCTTCAGTCGAAGAAGGGTATCAGTATATTAAAGTAACTGCTGAAGAAGTAGAACCTATTAAATCTTTAAAAGAAAAAATGACTGATTATATAGTTGCTTATAATAGAAAAACGAGAGAATTTAGATTAAAGAAACAATTAGTTAATAATGATGAAATATTTTACCAAAAGCTACTAAAAATAAGTT
>Ga0066856_10000003_pt1 | contig 71534 bp, 66 predicted proteins | sample ETNtaG_5_FD_65605 | JGI IMG/M metagenome (GOLD analysis project Ga0066856, IMG submission 65605) | Marine microbial and viral communities from oxygen minimum zone, Eastern Pacific Ocean - ETNP201406SV205 | ecosystem: Environmental > Aquatic > Marine > Oceanic | place: Pacific Ocean: Eastern...
TCTTGCCTGCGTGGCAACCACAAGAATAATACTCAACAAGTCGGGGGTAAATCCTGGCCATGGCGCATCGGATATGGTCATAATCGAGCCGTCGATAAAGCTTTGGACTTCGTAGCCATCAGAATGCGCAGGGATATAAATATCATCCTTTTGTCTTTCCACCTGTATACCCAATTTTTCAAACACATTGGGAATTTGACCCAAATCGTCCCATGAAACGTTCTTGATCGTGAGTTCACTTCTCGTTAGTACTGCTAAACCAATCCAACTCCCAATTTCAACCATATCCGGCAGAATACGGTGGCTTGTACCAGAAAGTCGCTCAACGCCTTCGATTGTCAATCGGTTTGATCCAATTCCAGAGATATTGGCACCCATTCGATTGAGCATACTACAGAGTTGTTGTAAATAGGGTTCGCAAGCAGCGTTATAGATCGTTGTTGTGCCCTTGGCGAGCACGGCTGCCATTACCAAATTGGCTGTTCCTGTCACGGAGGCCTCATCGAGAAGTAAATAAGCGCCTTGGAGACGGTCGGTCTCCACGCTGTAGAAGTAATTTTCGCGGTCATAGGTAAAATCGGCACCCAATTTCATAAGCCCCTCAAAGTGAGTATCGACTCGTCTTCTACCGATCTTATCTCCACCGGGTCTTGGGATATATCCTTTACCAAAGCGGGTGAGCAGTGGACCAACCAACATAATCGACCCTCTGATTTTTCTACCGTCAGTTTTAAATGCATTGGATTTGAGATACTCCAAATTCACTTGATCGGCTTGAAATAGGTAATGGTTGCTTCCCTTCTTCTCGATTCGGACGCCAAGAGAGTCTAAAATATCGAGCAGTTTATTGATATCGACGATATCGGGAACGTTAGAGATTTCGACAGGTTCAGCTGTGAGAAGAACGGCACATAAAATTTGAAGTGCTTCATTTTTTGCCCCTTGGGGCTCAATCGTGCCAGAAAGTGGCCTTCCGCCCTTGACAACAAATGTTCCCATCTTACTTACGACGCTTATGTCGGTATTTTTTGTTTTTGTTGGACTGGTGGGGTTTTTGACGACCAAATCGTTTGTTGCTCAATCGAATCAGATCTTCAGATTTAGACAGCATTTCATCTGAATTTTTCAGATTGATTTTACCCTCTGAAATTTCAAATAGATGCTCAAAAATTACCGCATCTTCCACCGTGTCTTTGTTCCAATTTAAAAAGCACTTTTTCATGTGATTAGCAATCACAAATACCAGTGCATCTTTCTGTTCTCCATCAGAAAAGGTAAGTGCCGCCTCGATCATTCGTTTGATATTATTGCCATAAAAACGATACTTGGGGAAATTTTGAGGGTAGCTCAATGGGTCTGGACGAGCCGTAAGCACTTCTTTTTCTGGAATGGGGTATGGCGAGTCCACGTCGAGTGAAAAGTCCGACATGATAAACAATTGATCCCAGAGCTTGTGTTGGAAATCAGGAACGTCTCTAAGGTGTGGATTCAAATTTCCCATCACACCTATAATGGCATGCGCCATTTTGTTTCGCTGTTCTTTTTTGGGTTCTTCCATCGCTTGATCCACCATCTTTTGAATATGACGGCCATATTCTGGAATTCGTAACGGACTGCGTTGGGTATTATACTGAAGTGTGTCTTCCAATGTTGATGTTTAAATGATATGGTAAAAATACGAAAATTACTACAACTGTATGACGCCCTCTATCTGCGCAACCGCTTTGTATTTGGATATGATTTGATCGGGTGACGTAAAAACCCCTTCGATCGAAATGCTGACATAGGAGTTTTTGGACGAATTTCGCTCCGTGATTTGAACAGTGTGATTAGCAAAAATGGATCGTACAGTCTCTTTTTTCTCCTCGTCAGAAGGCAAGATAAACTTAAACAAATAGTTTGAAGGCCAATCTGTTGACTCTTCCAGTTGTTCTCGAAGTCGATTGTAAAATAAAGTGGTTTTGGTGGTCTCAGACATCTGGACAAAGATATCGATTTTAATCAAGAAGTAAAGCGCAAAAATTGTAAATTGGTATCCCATATGAAGAAACATAAACGATATGTGCTGACTGGCTCTCCAGGAAGTGGGAAAACTACCCTATTGCAAGCTTTACAAAGCGAGTTCATCACTTGTTTTGAAGAGGTATTTCGGGTATTGTTTTTACAAGCCAAGGACAGAGGTGTAGATTCTCCTTTTCAAGACGAACCCCTAGAACTGAGTGAGAAAATCATCAAAGGGAGAGTTGCCGACTTCAACGCAGATGCGGTATCTAAAATTCATCTCTATGACAGGGGCATTCACGATGCGATTTCTTATCTGGACGGAATTCAGGTTGAGGTTCCAAAACACTTTATCGAAATCGGTCAATCCCATATCTATGACAAGGTGTTTATCCTTCCGCCATGGCAAGAAATTTTTGCCAATGACCAAGAACGGATCGAAAATTTTAATGAAACTGAAGCGATACACAACGAACTCATCAGGACCTATACTGCCTATGGCATGCCCCCAATTGTTGTACCCAAGCTTTCGGTGGAAAAACGCGTATCTTTTCTCAATGATCTTCTATGAGCAGCTCACGGGAACTCTTACAAAAATATTGGGGTTGGCCCGACTTTAGACCAGGGCAAAAAGAAGCCATTGACGCATCTCATTCTGGAAAAAATACCCTCGTTGTGCTCCCAACTGGTGGCGGGAAGTCGTTGTGTTTTCAACTGACTGCAATGTTGCAAGACGGCATTTGTATTGTGGTCAGTCCTTTAGTGGCTTTGATGATTGATCAAGTTTCCGCTTTGAAAAGTAAAAACATACGTGCCATGTCGATTGAGGGGTCAATGGGTGAAAATGAACTGGTTGAAGCATTGGATCAATGTGCGTTTGGAAACATCAAACTTTTGTATCTATCCCCCGAGCGTCTGCGCAATCCGATTGTGTGTGAACGCCTAAAAACCTTACCCATCTCTCTGTTGGCGATTGACGAAGCCCATTGCATTTCACAGTGGGGACATGATTTTCGGCCTGCCTATCGGCAAATTGCTCAATTTCACAACATCATCAACAAGCCCACTGTGATGGCACTCACTGCCACCGCAACCCCAAAGGTAAAAGCGGATATCATCGCATCTCTCGAACTTGAGGACACCCAGCTTATCCAAACCTCATTTTTTCGACCAAATCTGTCTTATCAAGTCATTCATACCGAAAACAAACTCGGTGCCATACAGTCGATGCTCAAAAGCAGTTCAGGAAACAGCATCTTGTATCTCCGCACCCGTAGGCACTGCGAGACGCTTGTGGAGCAACTTCGAATGGAAGGAATCCATTCACGATATTTTCACGGAGGGAGCGCAAACAAAACAGAGCTTATCGAGGACTGGCAAAGTGGAAGAGAGCCCATTATGGTGGCAACTTCTGCATTTGGAATGGGAATTGATCAGGCCAATGTTCGGCAAGTGATTCATGCGGCACTTCCAGAGAGTATAGAAAGCTATTATCAGGAAGCTGGACGGGCAGGTCGTGACGAGCAGCCCGCTAAAGCCACAATCGTCACAAGTGCTAGGGACATGCATTTTGTCAACAGTCAATTTACGGACAGCTTTCCTCGTGCCGATCTCGTCCGTCAAGTTTATGCTAAATTGTGTGCCTATTTCCAAATTGCTTACGGAGAAATTCCGCTAGAACCGCTTGACATGTCCTTTGAAAGCTTTATCGATACCTATAATTTCCCTTCCAAAAAAACCTATGAAGTCTTTAGACTTTTCGATCGAATTGGGTGCATTCGCTGGTCCAACCTTGTGGTGGAACGGTTTCGAATGCAAGTACTTTACAAGGGAAAAGAACTCCGCAATTTGATTCGAAAAGACTCACCGCTTTCCACGATACTCAATATTTTGGTACGACTATATCCAAACATCACGGAAACAGCCCAATCGGTCGATGGGAGCCAATTGAGCAAACGAACTGGGGTTGGGTTAGATCAACTCAAAGTACATTTTGCGGCCTTGGAGAAAAATGGCTATGCTGCAATTTCCTCATGGAACTGCGACACCCGTTTGTTTTTCCTCAAACCACGGGAAGACGAGCATATCCTGACTCGAGCGATAACACATCTCAATCAGAGTCTGGAAACAAGAAAAGTACAGCTCAAAGCGGTTCAGGACTATGTCGAAAACGACAAACAGTGTAAACAAGCCCTCCTCCTTGACTATTTTGGAGAAACAAGCAAGACCGCATGTGAGCATTGTAGCACTTGCCAGTCCGCACCAAATCCAGCGCAATTACAGTCCTCTATCATGGCGATTTTGCAAAAACAACCTTCCTCTGCCAAAAACCTATCAAAATTGCTTGTCACAGAAGAAAAAACTATCATTGCATCATTAATGGAGATGCTCAACGAGGAACGGATCTTTCAAAAGGATCTTCTATTTTATACCAACGAATGAAGTCACTGCGGATCATATATATGGGAACGCCAGCTTTTGCCATATCGCCTTTGCAGCAAATTTTCGAAAGCGAACACAAAGTGGTTGCAGTGATTACTGCACCCGATCGAAAATCCGGCAGAGGAAAAAAGTTGACCCCCTCCCCAATCAAAGTCTTTTGCGAAGAACATGATTTGCCTGTTTTACAACCCCCCAATTTGAAAGACCCGGCTTTGATCTCGCAACTCCGAGAACTTGCTCCCGATGTGATGGTGGTCGTGGCATTTCGCATGGTCCCGAAAGAAGTTTGGTCGATTCCACCCAGTGGTACTTTTAATCTGCACGCTTCACTATTGCCAAAATACCGTGGGGCAGCCCCTATTCACTGGGCGATTATCAATGGGGAACAACAAACAGGTGTCACTACATTTTTTATCAACGAGCAAATCGATACGGGTGAAATCATCGCTCAAAAATCATTGCCCATCGGATTGGACGAAAATACGGGTCAACTCAGCAGTCGTCTTGAAAAGCTCGGTGCAACACTTACTCTAGAAACCCTTGATTTGATTGCAACGAATCGCGTCAATAGAAGCCCACAACCCACCAACAATCAGGAATCATTGGCTCCCAAACTGACGCGAAAAAACACCCAACTGCATTGGGATCAGGACGGTCAGCGTATTGAATGTAAGGTTAGAGGACTGCAACCTTTTCCCTGCGCTTGGACGATGCTTTCAAACAACGGCCAACCTTTGTACTGCAAAATACATGAGGTGGAATTTACAGAGGAAAAACAACCACTTAAGATTGGCCAGATTACCGTTGAGAGTCAACAAATCATGGTCGCAGTACCCAATGGAACGATCCATGTCAAACGTCTCCAACTCCCGAACAAAAAACCGATGAGCGATAATGAATTGCTCAATGGTTATTGTATCGATGCAAAAGCATCTTTCGAAAATCCCTAAAAAGTTGTACATTGTTGAAATGAATACCAAACTGTCAAACGGAAAACTACTTGTAGCAGACCCCTCTATCATTGGAGATTTTTCGTTTACGCGTACTGTAATCTTACTCGCAGCCCATAACGATGAGGGCTCTGTGGGTTTTATTCTCAACAAACCTATGTCGCACGACTTGCGCGCCTTTGTCCCTGAAATCTCTCACCCGTTTTTAGTTTTTGAAGGTGGCCCTGTCGATCAAGACCAGCTCTACTATATTCACAGTCGACAGGATTGCATTCCCAATTCAAAGCCCATCTCCAAAGAGCTGGCATGGGGGGGTGACTTTGATGTCATCACGTCCATGATTAATTCTAGGAAGTTATCCAATATCGATATCAAATTCTTTTTGGGTTATTCGGGTTGGAGTTGTGATCAACTTAAAGATGAGATAAAACAAAAAACATGGATTGTATTGGATGATGGAGACAAAAAAGCCAATATCTCCACATCAAACGATGCCTCTTTTTGGAAATCCAAAATGATGCGACTAGGGGGGCGTTACACCCTTTGGGCAAATTCGCCGAGTCATCCCTATCTAAACTAAGTTATCCCGTTAAGTAGAGCAACCGCTTTATGATAGATTTTCGATTGATAGGTTTTTCTTCTGTAATTGGTTACCGCACGAATCCCTTGTATGCTATTGGATAACCAGAGTTCATCTGCCTTTTGTAGATCAAAGGGGTTGATTGGAGTTTCTTTAATAGTGAGGTGGAGGTCATTTTCCATGCGAATAATTTGTTTTCGGATAATCCCATCCAAACAGCCAGAAGTTAAGGGCGGGGTGTGAATATCTTGCCCAAAAATGAGAAATAAGTTGGACTGAAGAGCTTCTACAACCTCTTTATTGTCATTGATAAGAATGCAATTATCCAAATCGTTCTCTTTGGCAAAAATCGAACCGAGGACATTTAGAATTTTATTGTTAGTTTTGAGGTTGGTCAGCATTCCAGCTTGTACATAGTGATCTTTATATAAGTCTACCGTATACATAGTGACTTCATCCAAAAAGCAGTCTTCAGAGATTGGCTCACAGCTAATGACTAAGGCAACTCGATTGTGGTCTGGGGTATATCGACCCTCACTATCTCTATAAACGGTCAGGCGCAAACGCCACGCTGGAGAGCGCACCTTTTGCACTTGAATCAGTTGCATACATTGTTCGACAAAATATTCTGGGGTGTAGGTCATAGGAATCTCCATGCGAAGCAAACGCATACTGGCCATCAATCGGAAGTAGTGATCTTCCCAAAACAACAGTTTGTCGCCTACTGCTTTTACCGTTTCAAAAAGCGCATCTCCATAGGAAAAGCCACGGTTGAAAATAGAAAGACCAGCATCGTAATAAGGTACAAGATTTCCATTTAAATTGACCATCAAGCAGAGCCCAAGACTTGTTTGAGGTTGGAGATTTGGTTTTCCCAAAACATTTTAAACTCCTCAACCTCATCTTCATCAGCATAATCAGAAACGATTAGCGATACATCTTTTGTAATTTCATCGACCTGGATACGCATTTCAAAATGGTATTTTTCAAAGTCATCTTCATCAGTTTGCCATTGATAGCGAACAAGCTCATTGGCTTTGTTTTTAATCAGCAAAGCTTCCTCACTAGAGTCATCCCAAAAAAACTCATATTTGTCAGAACGAGAGTTAACATTGTTGGCGAACCATTCAGATAGACCAGAGGGAGTAAACAGGTATTGGTATAGGAGTGAAGGGGAGGATTTGATTACAAATTCTATCTCAAAATGATTTTTCACGGCTGTTATTTTTATCAGAGAAGCAATATAATATCTTTTTTGATTTCACAAAAATATATTCTGAAAAATATAGTTTGACAACTGCAACAAAACCTTCTATATTTGCAAACCAATATGGCGAGGTAGCTCAGCCGGTTAGAGCGTCGGATTCATAACCCGGAGGTCGGGAGTTCAAGTCTCCCTCTCGCTACTCTTTTTTTCAATCATGATTTTAGTTACAGGTGGTCTTGGATTTATCGGTTCGCATACCACAGTTACTCTACTCGACAACAATTTTGAAGTTCTAATCGTTGATGACTTGTCCAACACTTCTATTGAGGGACTCGACGGTATTGAAAAAGCGTGTGGGAAACGACCACATTTTGAGCAAATTGATTTAAAAGACAAAACCAAAGTCACCCAACTTTTTAAAACCTACAGAATCGAGGGCATTATCCATTTTGCGGCCTATAAAGCCGTGGGGGAAAGCGTGGAAAAACCACTGTCTTACTATGATAACAACGTCTCGTCTTTGATCAATCTCTTAGAAGTGACAGAACATCAAAAACGCAGAATTCCGTTTATATTCAGCTCTTCATGCTCCGTATATGGCCAGCCAGATCGGCTACCTATCACTGAGAAAGAACCTAGCAAAACTGCTCTTTCACCTTATGGTAATACCAAACAGATTTGTGAAGAAATTTTAGCAGACCTGACCAAAGTAAATGCAAATATCCCCGTTATTGCATTGCGTTACTTCAACCCGATTGGCGCACATGCCTCAGCGGAGATTGGCGAATTGCCCCTTGGCATTCCGAAAAATATTGTTCCCTTTATCACCCAATCCGCGGCAGGAATTCGAGGGCCAATAACAATATTTGGAGACGACTACCCCACTAAAGACGGCACATGTATCCGTGATTACATCCATGTGATGGACTTGGCAGATGCGCATTTTGTCGCCCTCAAACACCTCAATACCCTCTCGGACTCTCCAGCCTTTGATGTGTTTAATGTCGGAACTGGCAAAGGAACCTCCGTATTGGAAATCGTACAAGCTTTTGAACGCGTCACCAATGTCTCGCTCAGTTATGCTATTGGCGAACGCCGAGAAGGCGATGTTGTGGAAACATATGCCGATACCACCAAAATCAACAACACACTAGGTTGGAAGGCTTCAAAAACTCTCGATGATGCCTTGCTCTATGCGTGGAATTGGGAAAAGAAGCTCAGAGGAATTTCCTAATCGGTTTTTGCTTTTATGCTCAAATATTCTTCTTTTTATCACTCCTACTTTGACAAGTTTTTTTGTATTTTATTTTGAATTAAATCATGGAATTAATGGGATTGATTACTTCAAACCAAATCCTACAATTTATGATAAATACTCACAATATAACTGAGCATATTATTTTGCTATAAAGTCTATCTATTTTCGCATTCGAACGGCAGATTCTTATCGGACGAAATTCCCTATGAACTTCTTAAAAAATAGTCTACGATATCACATGAGGGTATCTCAAAAATTTTTTAGCACTTTTCTAGATATTCTCTAGAATGGATTCTTTTTGGAAATTAAAAGCCCGAAGATATCGAAATTGAAAAATTATCCGCTGAAATTGTTAGCATCATCAAACGATGGCGAGACCAAAGTGAAAAAATATTTAGCGCAATTGGCAGATTAGTCCCAATTGTGTTGCGTCAAACGGCCGAGGGGGATTATTGACTGTTCGCCTTTGCGAAGGTCCTTTAACGTACAGATTTGCTCTTTCCATTCCGACTCGCCCATGATTAGTGCATGGGAGATTTGCAACTGATTGGCCAAGCCCAACTGCTTTTTCAGTTTCGCAGCAGAGGGATACACAAGGACTCGTTTGCCTTGTTTCCTTAATTTGTTGATATGGGGGAATAGGACCGTGATCATCTCCATACTGAAATTAACGACCATGATATCGATTGAGGTGTGCAAGGCAGGAGGAAACAAATCGAGTTCGGAAAGAACCAAATCGATGCGATCCAAACCAAACGAAATGCCAATTCCACTCATGTCTTTCATTCCAAACACCCCAGTCAGGTCGTCATAGCGACCCCCAGCCCCGATTGAGCCAACTGAAACTTGTTCTGGCGCCGAAATTTCAAATATGGTACCAGTATAATAATCCAACCCGCGCGCGAGTCTCCAATCGAAAACAACTTTTGTCGATTTGAGCTGTTCCAAATTGGAAAACAAAAAGCTAAGGTCTTGCAGTGGGTTGTCATCGCCAGTAGAACTCCCGATGAGTTGTTTGAGAGCATCGAGTTGATCGGCAGTGGATTTGCATGCGAGAGTACGCTGGATACTGTCGATGATATCGATGTCGTATTCCGCATCGAGCAATAAACGTTTGACCTCCTCCCAGCCGACTTTGTCGAGCTTGTCAAGTATGGTAAAAAAGCGTGTCGTTTCTGCCCCGGCACCGGCCAGTTGGGCGATCGCCTCAAGCACTTTTCTATGGTTGATCCGCAAGGTACAACCCGACAATTGAAGATCTCCAAAAATCGCATCGACCATCTGAATATACTCCAATTCGAGCAACAAGCTATTCGATCCAATGGCGTCGGCATCACACTGGGTGAATTCTTGAAAACGACCGTGTTGCGGACGATCAGCACGCCAAACGGGCTGTATCTGATAGCGTTTGAATGGAAAGCTCAATTCGTTTTGATGCTGCACCACAAAGCGGGCAAAAGGCACGGTGAGGTCATACCGCATGGCTTTGTCAGACAGGGAATTTCCAAAACGCGACAATTCGCTGTTTTTCAAGGCCTCAAGGTCTGCCTTTTTGACCTTTTCACCAGAGTTAAGCACCTTAAACACCAAGCGGTCACCCTCGTCGCCATATTTACCCAACAACAGCTCCCGACGCTCCATAGCGGGCGTTTCGATGGGCAAAAACCCATAACGCTCAAATTGCGTTTTCATCACACCCATAATATGGTTGCGACGTATGACCTCATGCGGTAAAAAGTCCCGCATGCCCTTGGGAGTATTGGGCTTTGTTGACATGCCCATAAAGGTACTGCAAAATGAAATGTAAAAAAAGTGGGTAATAGGTAAAATATTGAACTTTGAGTTAAACATTTGTCATTCACGTTGTGCATCCTCTGGTTGAGCATTTAGGAATAAAAAAAGCCGACCCTACGGATCGGCTTATTTGATTTATGTAATAAAGCAAGTACTATTCTTTATCTTCTGCCTTAGTGACTTCGAATTCCAATTGCGCTTTGACTTCACGGTGCAAACGAATTTCTGCTTGGTGCTTGCCCAATACCTTTACCATTCCGCCTGAGATCTTAATAAATTTCTTTTCGATGTCATACCCAGCAGTCTGGAGCGCAGTACTCAAATCAGCATTGCCAATGGAGCCAAACAATTTACCAGCTACGCCGGCTTTGGCAGGGATTTTTATGTCTAGCGCCAAAATATTTTTTGCCAGTGCATTGGAGTCATCCACCAATTTTTGCTCTTTAAACACGCGCTGCTTTAGGTTTTCTGCCAACACTTTCTTGGCCGAAGGGGTTGCCAAAATGGCATGCCCTTGAGGAATCAGAAAATTGCGTCCATATCCGTTTTTGACTTGTACAATATCGTCTTTAAAGCCAAGATTTTCTACGTCGTTTTTTAGTATCAATTCCATGGTGACTTATTTTAAAAGATCAGCGACATAAGGCATCAATGCCAAATGACGTGAACGTTTGATTGCAACCGATAGCTTGCGCTGATATTTTAGGGACGTCCCCGTGAGTCTACGCGGTAAAATTTTACCTTGCTCGTTGACAAACTTCAACAAGAAATCTGGATCTTTGTAGTCGATATACTTGATACCATATTTTTTGAAGCGGCAATACTTCTTTTCTTTGCTTGTCTCAATGTCAAGCGGAGTTAGATAGCGAACTTCGCCTTGCTTTCCGCCTTTACTAGCTTGTTCTAATGATCCCATGAGTTATGCTTTAGCTGTTAATCGTTCTCTTCTCTTTTCGGACCAAGCTTCTGCATGCTTATCGAGCTTTACCGTTAGATAGCGCATCACGCGCTCATCGCGTCTAAATTCCAGTTCTAAAGCATGTACAACTTTGGGAGCTGCGGAAAAATCAAAAAGGTGGTAAAAGCCACTTTTTTTGTTTTGGATGGTGTAGGCAAATTTCTTTAAGCCCCAGTCCTCCTGATCCACAAGCTCACCTCCGTTGGAAGTGATGATATCAGCATACTTTTGAACTGCTTCCTTTACCTGATCTTCAGATAAAACGGGATTTAAAATGAAAACAGTTTCGTAATGATTCATATTTCTATATTGGGCAGCGAAATTATCACTTTTGTTTGTTTATTACAACCCTTTTGTACGGATTTTCATCACAAAAGTCTTTCGATGGTGGTTTTGAAAGTTGTTCTGCTTTGCTGTACTCGTCAAATCGGATCGATATCAATCGCCAGTTTTACAGATCGGAAAGCGGGAATTTGTTCAAACCGTTTACAAATGCGCATCAACTGTTCCTTGGCAGGTGCTACCGACTGGCTGGCAGGGAGTTTGAGCAAAATCTGCATCAAAAATTGGTTTCGAATCCGACCAACTGGCGGAGAATGTGGGCCGAGCACTTGCGAAAATTGATTGTGGAGTGCTTGTGAAAACCAATTTGCTGCCTCGTGTAACGCCGAAAAATTCTTGTGTTTGAGTTCAAACCGAATCAATCGCACAAAAGGTGGGTAGTCAAATTCTTCTCGCTGCTTGAGCTGTACCGAAAACATACTATCATAGTCGTATTTCTGAATTTGCTGCAAAACCAGATGGTTGTTGTCATAGGACTGAATCAGTACCCGACCCATTCGATCTTTTCGACCCGCACGCCCCGAGACTTGTAAAAGCATTTGAAATGCCCGTTCGTGAGCCCGAAAATCCTGAAAGTTGAGCAAGCCGTCCGCCAAAACCACCCCGACTAGTGTAACCCGTCCAAAATCCAATCCCTTGGTCAACATCTGCGTCCCCACCAAGATATCCAAATCGTATTGCGAAAAACGATTGATCAAATCTCTGTGCCCGTGTTTTCCTTTGGTGGTGTCAGAATCCATTCGCCCCACGCGAACATCAGAAAATATCTGTTGGATTTCAGTCTCAATTTGCTGGGTACCCAATCCCATGGGTTTGGGGTGGGCAGTTCCGCATGCCACACAATGGGCATGGCTCAATAAATGGTAACCACAATAATGACATTTGAGTTTTTCGTTTTGCTTGTGATAGGTCAAACTCACATCGCAACTGGGACATTGGGGCACATGCCCACAAGCGGTACAGTTGACAAAAGAAGAAAAGCCCCTTCTGTTTTGAAATAAAATAACTTGTTCCTTGGCCGCTATGGTTTTTGAAATCGCATCGATCAATGTCTGGGAAAAATGACCGTTCATCTCCTTTTTCTTTTGTGAGAGCTTGAGGTCAACGATTTCAATCGAAGGCATGGAAAATCCCCGATATCGTTCTTTGATTTCCACGAGATTGTACTTGCCATTGCGACTGTTGTGGGAGGACTCGATTGAAGGAGAGGCAGAGCCCATGACAATTTTTGCTTCGTGTAAACCGGCAAGCACCACCGCCACATCTCTCGCATGGTAACGTGGGTTTGACTCAAACTGTTTATAGGCCACTTCGTGAGACTCGTCCACAATGATCAACCCTAAATTTGAAAAGGGTAAAAACACTGCCGAACGTGCGCCAACAATGAGTTGAGCACTTGGATCCTTTGCCAATACCTTGTTCCAAACCTCCACACGCTCACTAGGGGTATAGCGCGAGTGATAAACAGCCATTCTTTTTCCAAAATGAACATATAATCGCTGGATTATCTGGGTGGTGAGTGCGATTTCAGGAACCAGAAAAAGGACTTGTTTTCCTTGCTCAATTACCTCTTGAATCAAGTGCATATACACTTCGGTTTTTCCAGAAGCAGTTACCCCATGCAACAAAAAGCGATTGGCCTGGTTGCGGTCATCACGAAGAGATGCAAGCGCTTGTTGTTGGGGACTGGTCAGTGCCTGCAATGGCGTTTCGAATTCGGTTTTGGCTGCCAATCGGTCCACAACGACCGTTTGTTGATCCAAAACCCCCTTTTTAATCAGGGTTTCAACAGCAGATTTGGATACACTCGGCATACGCAAAAACTCGGATTTTTGAACGCTTGTTTGTTGTTGCATCAACTGCAAAAGCGTTTCTCGTTGTTTGGGATAGCGTTCAGTCTCTATGAGTAGCGCTTGCAATGCGCCTTCGGATTTGTAGGAAGACGCCAAGGCCAATTGTTTTTGTTGTTTGGGCTTAAACTTTGTGTAAACTTCTTCTCGAACATGAATCAAGTCGTGATTGAGCAACTCCTGGGCGAGTTTGTATGGGCTTTTTGACAATTCCAATTTGACGACATCGGACAAGTTGAGCTTGCCGTATTGTTCGAGGGCATTTAGCAGTTGTGCTGCACCAGTGCTGAGTTTGATGCCATCGGAAGGGATGTTGTGAAAGTGCAACTCGGTTTCGCTTTCCAACAGTAAAATACTGGGTACGGCAGTTCGAAACACACTCCCCAGTGGACTCATATAATAATTTGATATCCATTCCCAAAGTTCGAGTTGTCTCGAACTGACAACTGGCTTTTGATCGATAATGTATTCGATTGATTTGGCTTCATAAGGCGGCGTGTTTTGGTGGGTGCAGTGACCCAGGGCAGCATATTTCTTTGTGTTACCAAAAGGAACGACAATTCGAATGCCGGGTTGGATGAAATCATACTCATCCTCGGTCACGAGATAGGTGAATAATTTTGGAATCGGCAAAGGCAAGATTACATCAACATAGAATGGCATGGTATAAGGGTGGTGTTAAAGTTGATTCTATCGTGCATCTGTGATTGCGAAAGTGACCCGATACAAAAACGGGACGCATATAGCGAATTTAAGAAAATTCTACTTCGTAGGCGCTCAAATGATTATCTTTAACCCATGAAAATGAAATGCGTTGGGATTGGAAAAACAGTGGGCGCATATGGACTCGAACAAGTCCAGACCTATGTCAAACGCATCCAACGTTTTATGCCCTTTGAATGGGTTGAGTTCAAAGAGGTCAAACACCACAAAAACAACCCGACAACTGCGCTGCAAGCCGAAGAAGAGTTAATCCTTAAGCACGTCGGCGATCGGGATGCCTTAATCTTGTTTGACGAAAAGGGTAAACAAATGGACTCCAAAGCATTCGCTCAATTTATCGATAAACTCAGCATGACCCATGGGGGAACCCTCGTGTTTTGCCTTGGAGGTGCTTATGGATTTAGCGATTCATTACGCAAACGTGCAAATGGAATGGTATCTTTATCCCCAATGACGTTTCCACACCAACTCGCCAGAGTGGTAGCGCTTGAACAACTCTATCGCGCTTGTACAATTAATAACCACCATCCCTATCACCACTGATGAATCAGCTGATTTTAGCCACCCATAACGATCATAAAGCACAAGAGTTTCGGGACATCCTCCCGCAGTATTCCGTGCAAACCCTTGCAGATCTTGGTCATGATGAAGAGATCGAAGAAACAGCAACAGACCTCAAAGGCAACTCATTCCTAAAAGCCGAAACCATTTTTAAACGCTATGGCTATGTGGTGATTTCGGATGACAGTGGCTTGGAAGTCGATGACTTAAATGGAGCACCTGGTGTGTATTCGGCGCGTTATGCAGGGGAGCCCCGAAATGATCAACGAAATACAGAGAAACTACTCGACGAACTCCAAGGTGCGTCCAATCGAAAGGCACAGTTTAAAACGGTGATTACACTTATGAATGCAGAAAATAGCTTTCAATTTGAAGGAGTCGTCAGCGGAACCATTGCCAAAAGTCCTCGAGGAGAAGCCGGTTTTGGCTATGATCCTATTTTTATACCAGAAGGGTATCAACAAACTTTTGCGGAGTTGGCAACTGATGTGAAAAATAAAATCAGCCATCGTGCCAATGCGATAGAAAAATTGCTACATTTCATCAGTGAACACCCAACATTTTGTTAAAATTTCGTGAAAAACAGATGAACCTAGCTACGAAACGACTTAGTTTGCAGTGTATAAAACAATGAGCATACGATATCTCTTAGTGGTTTTGTTGTTTGGTTGGTGTAGCCAATTGATTGCCCAAGAAGTGATTGGAGTTGTCAAAAATGCCGCAGACAACAAGCCCATTCCTACTGTACATGTCCTAAACCTGAACAAAGTACTGATGAGCATAACAGACGTAAATGGGGTCTTTGCCATAGATGCGGAGGTTAACGATACCCTATTCCTGTCATACCTAGGTTTTAAAACAATTAATGTCACCGTGACAAACGACTTGATAAAATTCCCAAAAACCGAGTTTAAACTTACCGCACTGGCACTTGCCCTTGAAGAAGTCGTTGTCCGACCTTATCAATTGACGGGCTTTCTGGAAATCGATGCCAAAAATGTACCAATCAACCGTAACCAGCGATATAGTATCCCTGGACTTCCCACAGGGGGCTATGAAGCAGGAAGTCGGGGTCCATCTGCCTTTTCACGAGTAGTGGGGTCGATATTCAATCCTTTTGATTTTTTGCATAACCTCTTCGGCAAAAAGCCCAATGAATTGCGAAAGCTCAAGAAAATGCGCGAAAACAATGCCTTGCGTGACCTGTTGGCTGTCAAGTATGACCGGGAAACCCTTGAGGAATTTTTACAATTGGATATCAGTGATATTGATGAAATTTTACGCAATTGTAATTTCTCAGAGAGCTTTATTCGCGCCGCCAATGATTTGCAGATTTTGGAGGCCATTAGCGGGTGCTATGAGGAATACAAGGTTTTAAGCCGCAGATAAGCCCATAAAATAGTAACTTTGCAACTGAAATTACGTGCATGCTGCTCAACACACTCAACGCCATTTCGCCAGTCGACGGACGCTACCGAAGTAAAACAAAACCTCTTCACGCTTTTTTTTCAGAACAAGCACTCATTAAATACCGTGTTCAAGTCGAGATTGAATACTTTATTTCGCTTTGTTCCCACCCCGTTCCACAGCTCGAATCCTTTCAGCATTCGCTCTTTGAAGACCTGCGTTCAATTTACGAGCACTTTTCAGAAGAAAATGCTAAGGCAATTAAAAACACTGAGAAAACAACGAATCACGATGTAAAATCCGTTGAGTATTTTCTCAAAAATGAGTTTGACCGCTTGGGAATCAGCGACTATAAAGAGTTTATCCATTTTGGCTTGACTTCGCAAGATGTCAATAACACTGCTGTTCCCTTATTAATCAAGGATGCGGTGGAGACCGTAATTCGTCCCGAAATTGAAAAGACGGTCTTACTCCTGGAGAAGATGGCGACTCAATATGATCATATCCCCATGCTAGCACGTACCCACGGACAAGCCGCTTCACCAACCCGATTGGGAAAAGAAATACAGGTGTTCAGTGAAAGAATCAAACAGCAAATTAATCTTCTTGATCAAGTGCCACATGCGGCAAAGTTTGGAGGGGCAACTGGAAACTTTAACGCCCATCAAGTGGCATATCCCAAAATTGATTGGAAAGCATTCGGAAAGAAGTTTATTGAAAAAACCCTAGGACTGTATCACTCCTTCCCCACCACTCAGATTGAGCATTACGATCACTTGGCTGCATTGTGTGATGCTTTTGCAAGGATCAATACCATTCTCATCGATTTGAATCGTGATTTTTGGACCTATATTTCCATGGATTATTTCAAGCAAAAAATTAAGGATAACGAAGTAGGATCGTCGGCGATGCCACATAAAGTCAACCCCATCGATTTTGAAAATGCAGAAGGAAATTTGGGAATCGCCAATGCGCTATTTTCCTTTTTGTCTGCGAAACTACCTGTTTCCAGACTTCAACGCGACCTCACTGATAGTACGGTGCTGCGCAATATCGGCGTTCCCTTTAGCCACACCCTCATTGCACTTGCCTCTATGGAAAAAGGATTGCATAAGTTAGAGGTCAATGAAGCTACTATCGACAACGACCTCAATGACAATTGGGCTGTTGTTGCGGAGGCCATACAAACCATCCTACGCCGTGAAGGTTTTCCAAAACCCTATGAAGCGCTCAAAGGACTGACGCGAACCAATCACGAAATTACCAAAGAAAATATTCAGGAGTTTATCCACTCCTTGGATATCTCTGAAGAAGTCAAAGCAGAACTCCTGCAGATCAGTCCGCAAAACTACACGGGCATCTAGGGCTTAAATTCGGACTTGATTTTTTAACTTTTTAAGTTCATCCCCTGCCGGAAGGTCAAGCTTTTGGGTCAAAGAAGCAATGCGATACAAATCGATTGAACCCTGAATGAGTAAAACAACGGTCTGCGGCTCCGCCTCAAAACGATCCGAAACTTCGCCATCCTCTTGAACCAACATGACAAGCTCATTAACAATATGATCCTGATCAGATTGCAAGGCGTAAAAATATACGCTGGTTTCGTCCTCACGGACTTGCATCAATTCCACAAGTTTATTCTCGTTGACATAGGCCTGTGTCCAATCGGAAAAAGTTGTAGAAATACCCGGGTCATCCGTCCGTAACAGTTTAAAGGTTTTGATTTGGGTCACCAATTCGATAAATTCCTGTGCCTCGGGATCCTCGACATTGATATTGAGTTTGGACAACATGGAAAACATCTGTGGACTGATCGAAACATAGGTCACCCGATCGTTGGTTTGATAGGTGTCAAAAATGGATTGCGACATCAGAATAGGGGCAATTAGAAAAAAAAGAAAGGTTGATTTCATTAATGAAATAATTCGGTTATCAAACGAAAATACAATAAAGATTTTTATCACAGACTGCTGAACATAAACTTTCCGGCTTATGTTTTTTGATAAAAATGAGTACATTGCAGGTGCAACAAATTTTACAAGAATTAAAAATGCGAAAATTACTTACTTACGTACTCCTACTGTTTATCTTGATTTCATGTAAAGATGAAGATGACAATATCTCAACTCGTCAATATGATTTTGAAATTGAAGACTTTATATGGGAGGGTCTAAATACATTCTACTACTGGCAAAACACAGTTCCTGATTTGGCGGATAACCGATTTTATTCGCAAAAATCTTATGCCAGCTTTTTATCGCAGTTTAATGCAAATTATGAGTTGTTGTTTGAGTCCCTACTTTCCAAAAAGGATCGTTTTAGCTGGATCATGAGTGATTATACCGCTCTTGAAAAGCAACTGAGTCGCGTCTACACTACAAGTGGAATGATGCTTGGATTAGGAAGGATTGGCGACTCTAATAACTTGTTTGCCTTTGTTCGCTATGTGCTCCCCGATTCTGATGCAGCCACAAAAAACATACAACGTGGAGACCTTTTTCTAAGTGTCAACAACGAGCAACTAACAATCGATAATTATCAAGACTTGTTAAACAGCGAAGTGAAATCATTTACAATTCAGCTCGCTCAAATAAGCGGGCAAAAAATCACGCCAAAAGGTGTCAGTGTCGATTTAATTAAAGCAGAAATCCAAGAAAACCCCATCCATGTGCACAAGGTCATTGAGTTGAACAACGCAAAAATTGGCTATTTGATGTACAATGGGTTTGTAGCTGATTTTGACAACCAACTCGAAATTGCTTTTGCTGAATTTCAAACCCAAGGGGTAAATCATTTGATTGTCGATTTACGTTATAATCGTGGAGGACAAACCAGTTCATCCATCAAACTTGCCAGTATGATTACAGGGCAGTTTTCGGGAGAGGTTTTTGCTCAAACCCAACACAATGACAAACTCTGGTCCTACAATGAAGATTATCTATTTGAATCAACTGCTGTGCAGTTGGAAATGGATCGACTCTATGTGATTAGTTCTGCAGATACGGCATCGGCCAGTGAACTCCTGATTAATGGCCTATCACCCTATATTGATATCATCCTTATCGGGGACGATACTACAGGGAAAAATGTTGGCTCTTATTCTATATACGATTGGATTGATAATGAGGGAAATGTAAACCCCCGGCACACTTGGGCCATGCAGCCCATCACACTCAAAATTGCCAACAGTGAAGGTTTTGCAGATTTTGAAAGTGGTCTACAGGTAGATTATCATCTTGAAGAAGATATAGCCAGTTTGGGGACCCTAGGGGAAATTGATGAACCCCTGCTGAGAAAAACACTTGAAGTTATGGGTTTAATCTCACCAAAATCAGAAAAAAATCAGCTTTTTCATTATGAATTTGACTTTGAGAAAATGCCATCGTTAAGAGATGCCATTATGCATTTAGAAACCCCTGCTAAAATGCGTAGGATACGCCAAGTGAAATATTTCGACCGCGAGTAGTGTATCCACGAACCTCTTCATAATTAACATCAAATAAGTTTTCGATCGATCCAAACAGCGATACCCCAGGTTGTGAAAGTTGGTGTGAAATCCTTAGATTCAATAACCAATACGAAGACAACACTACCAAGTCCTGTCCAGCGAGGTCGTCACGATTTCCCACAAATTGGATGCTAGTCAATAGTTGGGTATTCAAATTCAACTGCTGACGAAAACTGGTATTCACCTTATGCTTGGGAATGCGCAAACCCTCCCCTTGCTCGTGCTTGGTATAAGTATAGTTGACTTGAAAAAGAAGTCGTTCCGTTAATGGATAGCGACATAAAAACTCGGTGCCATACACGCCAAAATCTCTTGTCGTGTTGGTATAGCGAAAGGTGGTCATATCGTAATCTACAAAACTTTGATGATCCCGGCTGAAATAGACCAATTCAATCTGTCCAGCATTTGGAAAAAAGAGTGAACCCCCAAATTCTAAACTTTGATTGGTTTCAGGTTTTAGGGATTGATTACCAGAATAAATGTCAAACAATTTATAGAGTGAAGGGGCAATAAATGCCGTACTCAAACTGGCATGAAACCGAAAATCAACAGCTTTAAAATCGAAAAAAAGTGATGGATTGAGATGATAGGTCCAATTAGAACCATAGGTGCTGTGTTCGCTCAAACGTGCCCCTGCCTGCGCTTCGAAAAGACGATTGGATTCGTATAAAAGATTTATAAAATAATCTGTCAGATCTATCGAGGCTTTATCGCTAAACTGTACCTCTTGTTGTTTGTGATTGAATCCAATCAAGCCAGTGAACTGCGGAGAGATATTGACGGAAAAAACACCCTCGACATCCATGACATTTCCTTCAAAATCAATCGGAAAAGAAGAATCAAAATCCCGACTGGATGTTGCCAATGACAACAGTCCAATAAACGAACTGGACTCGCCTGTCCATTTGGGCTGAACGACCACGCGCTGATTCTCGCTTGTGAAGTGGTTGTCTGCGTCCATCAAGGCTGGAAAAGTATCGTCATATTCACTCGAGAAATAATCTTTCGTAAAAATGGTATTTAGTCGAAAGTCAGAAAACAACTGGAGTTGATACTGTGCGCTAAAATTTTGTTTTGCTGTCGAATCGTCTTCAATTCCAATCACAGATGACATGCCCATCGTACGCTGATCGGAAAAGGAAATCGAGCCAGCGCTTGTGGAATTGCCAATAGCGAATTGGAGTTGGCGGGTTTGGGAATTGGGTTGTATTGGAAAATACCATTTGTCGTTATTGGTTCCATAAATTGTTCGAATCGATCCGCTTAGAGATTGTTGCTTGGGTCGGAAGGTGGTGATTTTGATTACTGCGGTTGCTGCTGCACTCCCGTACAAGCTACTGGCAGCACCACGAATGATTTCTACCGACTCTACGGACGAAAGATCAACTGTTCTCAAATCGAAGTCATTTTCAATTTGCGTTGGGTCACTCACTGGTACTCCATCAATAAGGACCAAAACTTGTCGGTTGTTCCCACCACGAATAAAATAACTTAACTCCGATCCAGGATGAGAGTGTGCTCCGTTGATGTGTATACCAACTTGGTCATTGAGTAAATCGGAAAGGGATCCACCGAGATAGGGTTTGATGTCTTTGGTGGTGAGCAGGGTCACTGACCGCCCAGTTTTGGAAACGGATCTCTCAAAGCGGGAGTCGGTGACTGTAACCTCATCAAGTTGGACTAAATCGTTTTGAGCAAGTACATAGAAGCACGTTAACAAGCATAGTGCTTGTAAAGAAAATATTCTTATCATTAATATTGATTATTAAATGAAATACTTCAACTTATCCCGAGTAACAGTACCATAAATAACAACGGTAGGTCTCCTGGCTTACGTACATTTCAACCTTCCCAACGATTGCCAGTGGTTTGTAGAGAAATGACTGTACACGTTTACAGTTGCGGGAACAGCGAAAGCATTTCACTTTCTTCCCTTTTCATTTACACTTCACGAATGTGACTTGTAAAACCGTTGTTCTTTACAAAAGTAGTGAAGGGAAACAAATTCCTATGTATTAAAAAAAAGTTATTTTTGATTGAAATTGCTAGTCCTATGTTTACGCTTTCAAAAAAAGAGAAAGTACTCATTAGTTTTGTTCTGATTTCTGCACTAACACGGTTAGTTCCGCATCCACCAAACTTTGCTCCGATTACAGCGATGTCTCTCTTTGCTGGGGCCTATTTTACACGAAAGCAGCTTGCCTTTATCATACCGCTTCTCGCAATGCTGATTTCCGACCTCTTCTTGGGATTTTACACCATTTCTGTTTTTGTTTATTTGTCGTTTGCTATGATTACATGGCTGGGGCAACAAAAAAACAAGGTGACCCCAAAAATCGTTTTATTGGGAAGTGTTTTGTTTTTCCTAATTACTAACCTCGGGGTTTGGTTTTTGTATTACCCAAAAACTATCGAAGGGCTTGTCACCTGTTTTACGCTAGCCATTCCGTTTTTCGCCACATCCCTACTTGGTGATGTCTTCTACAGTGTGATTATGGTATTCGGATTTTCTGCAATCAATAGACGTTTGCAACTCCATTAGTTCTCGCTCTCTAGTACGTTGGGTTTACTAACCTCATCGGTATCTAAAGTCAGGCGTTTGTTTTCTGGCGAAAGTCGGATAATATCCTTATCTATTTTGCGAAACTCCCCAGTGAGGTCATTATAGTGATTGACTGCTGTGACTAAGGTTTTGCCGAGTTTGGTATGATAGGCTTGGTAGGCATTCAAGTGCTTGGTAAGCTTGTCGACATTTGCAAGAATTTCCTGAACAGATTTTTCAATTTTAAGATTGTGTAGGGCTTTAACTGTAATTTGGAGCATGGGAAATAAACTCATCGGAGAAACAATCATCACTTTTTTGTCATAGGCATAGCTCACCAAATCGCGAGAATTGATCTTTAAACTCCCTACCCGACTGTTAAGTAGATCCTGATACAAACCGTCAGCTGGGATAAACATATAGGCATAATCGGTGGTTTGCTCATTGGGGCGAATATATTTGGCGGTCTCATCAATCCGTGAACGAATGTCTTTGCGAAACTGAGTCTCCAAGGTCTTAATCTCATTGGGATCGCTACTTTCTATCATTTTGTTGTAGTTGTCCAACGAAAATTTAGCGTCTATAGGAATGATAAACTGTCCAACCTTGACAATGGCATCCACAATTTCGCCATTTGTAAACATGTGTTGCATACTAAACAAATCGGGTGGCAGTACGTTGGCCAGTAAATTTTCGAGCTGAATCTCCCCCAAAATCCCACGCTGTTTTGAGTTTCCCAAAATTTTTTCCAGAGATTTCATTTGGGTCGCAAAATTGAGCACCTGCTCATTGGTTCCTTTAATCTTCTCGAGTTCAGAAGTGACCTCTTTCACAATTTTATTGGATTGAGAAAATTGCTGTTGCATGTTCTGTTTGGCACTCTTCTGAAACTCATTAATTTCTTGATTGATGGTTTTGAGTTTGCCTTCAATCTCTAAGCGAGAGGTTTGGGCATTTTGGGCAACATCTTTTCGGATTTCCTGAATTTCGTTACGCAAGGCCTCGTTTAATTGTACCAAAAGTGAATCAGATCCCGATGAATTTCGATTTCGCAAGAAAAAGATTGCAATAACAACGCCCAAAATAACGAGTAATAAAATGGCTTCTAATGACATTGTTACGAATTTACAAAAAAAGCTACTTGCTTAAGTACATTTTTCGGCGCGCATACAACTCGTAAAAGTCATCGTCTTTTAGATCGTCGATAAATAAGATGCTTTCGCCAGTACTTTTCATTTCTGGACCAAGTGCTTTATTGACATTTGGAAATTTATTGAATGAGAAAACGGGCTGTTTGATCGCAAAACCTTCCAGGTGAGAGGTGTAATCAAAATCACCCACTTTGTGTTTCCCTAACATAACTTTTGTGGCGTAATTCACAAAAGGTTGTTGTTTTGCTTTAGCAATAAAGGGAACCGTTCTCGAGGCACGTGGATTAGCCTCAATGATATACACCACATCATCTTTGATGGCAAACTGTACATTGATCAAGCCAACCGTGTTAAGTGCAATTGCAATTTTTTGGGTGTGATCCTTAATCTGTTGCATCACATAGTCTCCCAAATTAAATGGCGGTAAGGTGGCATTGGAGTCTCCCGAGTGAATTCCACAGGGTTCAATATGCTCCATAATTCCAATAATTTGTACATTTTCTCCATCGCAAATCGCATCAGCCTCCGCCTCTATTGCACCGTCTAAATAATGGTCTAAAAGTAATTTATTGTTAGGAATCTTTTGTAGCAAATCAACAACATGGGCTTCGAGTTCCTCCCGATTGATCACAATCTTCATTCCCTGTCCACCAAGAACGTAAGATGGACGCACAAGAATTGGAAAATCTAGTTCTCCTGCCAGCTGAAGCGCTTGTTCTGGAGTTTCGGCAACGCCAAACTCTGGATAAGGGATATTGTTGTCCTTAAGTAGGGTTGAGAAACTCCCGCGGTCTTCTGCCAAATCGAGTGACTCAAAAGAGGTCCCCATGATTTTGACCCCATAGCGACTGAGTTTGTCAGCCAGCTTCAAGGCGGTTTGACCCCCGAGCTGCACGATGACCCCAACTGGGTTTTCATGCTGAATGATGTCGTAGATGTGTTCCCAAAAAACGGGCTCGAAATAGAGTTTGTCAGCCGTATCAAAATCCGTGGATACCGTTTCTGGATTACAATTAATCATGATGGTTTCGAAACCACATTCAGCAGCTGCCATGACACCATGCACACAACAGTAATCAAACTCTATACCCTGACCGATTCGATTGGGACCTGAGCCCAAAACAACAATTTTTTCTCGGCCAGAATCGATACTTTCATTGGCGACAAATTTTTCACCGCCTTTGATTTGAACCTCATCTTCAAAAGTCGAGTAGTAATAAGGAGTCTGCGCTTGAAACTCTGCAGCACAGGTATCGACTAGTTTGTAAACGCGCTTCACGCCCATTTCATTTCTCAATGTATAAACCTCACTTTCCAAACATTGCAACATATGAGCGATTTGTCGGTCTGCAAAGCCCTTTTGTTTGGCTTCCAAGAGTAGGGGTTTTGGAATCTCCTTGATATTGTATTCTGAAATCTTAAGTTCAAGGTTGAATAATTCTTCATACTGGCGCAAGAACCACATATCAATTTTGGTGATTTCATGGATGCGATCTAAAGAAATACCCATCTCTATAGCATCATATAGTACAAACACACGATCCCAAGAGGCGTATTTGAGTTTAGATATAACCGTTTCATAGTTGGTATATCCTTTTCCGTCGGCACCTAGGCCATTGCGTTTGATTTCAAGGGATTGTGTAGCCTTGTGAAGTGCTTCTTGAAAAGACCTTCCAATTCCCATCACTTCTCCAACAGATTTCATTTGCAGACCTAACTCTCTTTCCGATCCCTCAAATTTGTCAAAATTCCAACGTGGAATTTTCACAATCACATAGTCAAGGGTTGGCTCAAACAAGGCCGAAGTTGACCCTGTAATCTGATTGCTCAATTCATCTAAAGAGTATCCAATCGCGAGCTTGGCAGCGATTTTGGCAATGGGGTAACCCGTTGCTTTAGATGCCAAGGCAGATGATCTAGAAACCCGCGGATTTATTTCAATGGCAATAATCTCTTCTTTTTCGTCAGGACTAACTGCAAACTGTACATTACAACCCCCAGAAAAGTCTCCGATGCTTCGCATCATTTTGATAGCCATGTCGCGCATGCGCTGAAAGGCTGTATCGGAAAGAGTCATTGCAGGTGCAACAGTGATGGAATCTCCTGTGTGGATTCCCATTGGATCCATATTCTCAATGGTACATATAATAACAACATTGTCATTTTTGTCGCGAAGGAGCTCCAACTCATATTCTTTCCAACCTAAAAGAGCTTTATCTATCAAAACTTCATGAATCGGAGAGGCCTCTAAGCCTCTCGTAAGTAATGTTTCAAATTGATCTGCAGAATGGACAAAAGATGCGCCAGTACCACCAAGGGTGAAGGAAGGACGAATCACAAGCGGAAAACCAAACTCCTGTGCAATTTCTTTTCCTTTTAAAAAGGAACTCGCCGTCTTGGCTGGAGCGACAGGGATGTCAATGGTTTTTAATAATTTTTTAAACCGATCTCGATCTTCTGTGATATTTATCGCATCGATATCAACCCCAATAATTTCAACTCCAAATTCTTCCCAAACTCCTTTTTCGTCCGTTTCTATACAAAGATTTAGGGCCGTCTGACCGCCCATCGTTGGCAAAACAGCATCTACTTTGTGATTTTTAAGAATCTCGCGAATGGAATTGGTCGTAAGAGGTTTTAGGTAAATGTGATCCGCCATAGATGGGTCGGTCATAATCGTCGCCGGATTAGAGTTAATCAGAATCGTTTCGATTCCATCTTCTCGCAACGAGCGAAGGGCTTGACTCCCCGCATAATCGAATTCACAAGCTTGACCTATGATGATGGGGCCTGAACCTATTATGAGAATAGAGTTTATTTCAGGACGCTTTGGCATGAGCTGTGTGGTGTGTTAATTTTGGTTGAAATATATATAAAAAAAAGGTGTTACTACAAATAGAAACACCTTTGTTTTTCAACGATTTATTCACTTATTTTTTATGTCTTGGTTCAGAAGATACAGATAGCTTTTTTCGGCCTTTCGCACGGCGAGCGGCCAGTACTTTTTGTCCACCAACAGAAGACATTCTTTCCATGAAGCCATGCTTGTTGCGGCGCTTTCTTTTAGAAGGTTGAAATGTTCTTTTCATAATATATTGTGTATCTCTTACTCAAACGGCTGCAAATATACAATATAAAACCACGATTTCAAGAAGCATTAAATAAGAATTAATTATTTTTGAGCAACAAATCAATAAGATGTTTCCAAAATTTATCAAAATCGTTCTAGCTGTTCTCATTTTGGGCTATGCTGTTTATCAATTTATAGAAGAATTTATCGGTAATGGTATTGCCTTGATTTTTCTATCTGGTATGTTTGTTTTCCTGTATTATAAAAATGAAATTTTATTACTTGCTTTTCTCCGCATGCGAAAACAAGATTTCAAGGGTACCGAAAAGTGGTTGAACCGAATCAAAAACCCCGAAGCTGCACTCACCACCAAACAAGTGGGCTATTACAATTTTATTAAGGGAATCATCACTTCTCAATCCAATCTCACGCAGGCAGAAAAATATTTCCGAAAAGCGATTTCGCTTGGACTAAACATGAAACACGATATGGCCATGGCAAAACTCAGTCTCGCAGGAATTGCCATGCAAAAAAGAAGAAAGCGAGAAGCAACTGCGTTACTCAAGGAAGCAAAGAAACTCGACAAGCAAGGTATGATGAGCGAACAAATCAAAATGATGCAGCAACAACTCAAGCGCATTTAGTCCACCAACAACTTTACTTCGTATTTTGTGTTATTCCGATTGGAAAGTTGATATCCCTTGATCCAAGGATTCATTTCTCGTAAATCTGCATAGCTCATATTCTGAGATTGTGCAAAGTCAACCCAATCGATTGTGGATGCGCTCACTTTTACCAATTTGGTTTTTGGAAATGGATAAGTTTGCGCTTTCGGAATAACAAAGCCATATCTTTCTGGAGATTCAAAGATCAGTTTTGTTGCAAGTATGCGATACATATATCGACTGGTTTCTTCATTGAGAAATAAATCATAATAGGAATTTGTTTTTTGATTTTCCAAGGAATTTTTGATTCGTTGCACACCTGCATTGTATGCCGCAGCAGCTAAAGTCCAATTTCCAAACTCCGCATAAGCATCCTTGAGATAAGCGGTTGCGCTTTCCGTGGCCCTGATCAGGTGAAGACGTTCGTCGATATCCCCATTCACTTCCAATCCGTAATCTCTAGCCGTTTGTGGCATAAATTGCCAAAACCCCTCCGCTCCAGCGGGAGATGTGACATCTCTAAGGCCACTTTCGATAACTGCTAAATATTTAAAATCATCTGGTATCCCATTTTCTTCTAATATGGGTTCGATAATGGGGAAATATTTAGCGGCTCGCTTTAAAACCAATATGCTATTCGAATGCCAAAAGTTGTTGACCAACAACTCCCGATCTAATCTCTCCAAAAAATAGTGTTTGTTAAGAGGTACAGCTTCGCCCGAAAATGAAATGGACTCTGGTCGCGTTGGAATGATTTGTGTATTTATCTGTTTGGGCGATGTATAGTTTACCGTTGTGCATTGCGAAAAAAGAGAAAAGACGAACAAAAAATAGAGTAATTTAATTGTTTTCATAGGGTGTCTGTTATTTTGAAATGAGTTCCGGAAGGTACTGATTTAGCCAAGGAGCTTTAATTAAAATCAGGGCATGGGTTCCACCAGGAACAGATATATAGTTTTTGAGATTAAATGCTGGAATCAGAGCATCAAGTGAACCGTGAATATGGATCACATCTGGATCAGCTTCTTCCCGATCCCACTGAAAAAAGTGATGCAGTGCCCAATCCAAATAATTTTTATCCCGAACAGAAAGGTAATATTTGTGAAGTTTCATTCTCTTACGCAATGCTGGACCAAAAACAAAACCGATAAAATCCTCTGTTTTATCAACCCATTGCGTAGGAAAATATTTGTATGCCTTTGACTTACGTCCCAACAAAATATGAATCGGGAATTCTTTGTAGGACTTCACACTTGAAATGATGACAACCTTTTTACAAGAAATGATTCTGCTCATTTCCTGAACGATAATTCCTCCAAAGGAAACCCCAATAAGCACAGGCTTGTTGTGTGTGATTTTTTCGCAAAGACGACTGGAGTATGACTGGATACTTTCATTTTGCTTTGGATCAATCCAATCCAAAAGATGAATCACATAGGGCTTTGGCAAGCATATGTGTTCAAAAATTTTAGAATTTGCTGCCATTCCTGGCATACAATACACGTGGATTTCTTCGTTCATGAGACTACAAAATTACAGTCTTTTTTATTTTGCTTAAATTTGCGGAAAGTTAGATTATATGGATATTACAGATAATTCCTTTTTGCGTCAATTTGAAACCGAAACAGCCGATGGGTTGGCTAAGATTGAGTATGCTCAGCAAGAGAGGAAGATTTTTCTAACCAAGCTAATCTTACCTCTAAATCACGGTGACGCATCTTTTAAGGAGGAATTTATTGAAGAGGTGCTTTCCATTATCAAAGATCGAAACATCAGTATGATGCCGACCAGTCCTGAAATCGTCAGCTTTATCAGAAAAAACAAGAGGTATCGTAGTATGCTTCCTGTTGGCGTTCGAATCTAAACCAAAACACTTTTTGAAAGTCTCACCATCCCCTTATGATCAATTTCAGCTAGGGTTGCATTTCGCGTCTGGTTTTGAAGGGCAGGATCCCACGGCATTCTGACTTTGACATAATTTTCTGTAAATCCTTGGATGTATCCTTCATTGTTCTCCGCTTCAAAAAGGATGGTTTTTGTTTTTTGAAGTTGGCTATCGTAGAAAGCATGCCGCTTTTTTGCTGACAAACCGCGCATCATCTTGGATCGCTTGTTTTTTATCGTCTTTGAAACTTGGTTTTTCATCAAAACAGCCGGTGTACTGGGTCGTTCAGAATAGGAAAAAACGTGTAGGTAAGATACTGGCAGGTCAACTAAAAACGCATAAGTGTCTAAAAAATGTTGATCTGTTTCACCTGGAAAACCAACAATGACATCCACTCCAATACAGGCGTCAGGCATCAAGCGTTTGATCTGATTGACCCGGTCAGCATACAATTCACGTTGGTAACGCCGACGCATTCGCCCCAAAATCTCATTGTTCCCGCTTTGCAATGGAATGTGAAAGTGGGGTACAAATCGCTTTGAATGCGCAACAAAATCGATTAACTCTTCTGACAATAGGTTGGGCTCGATAGATGAAATTCGAAAACGCTCGATTCCTTCAATCTCATCAAGAGCTTGGACCAATTCAAAAAAAGTATTCTCGTGCTTTTTATTACCAAACTCTCCTTTACCATAATCTCCAATATTGATCCCTGTCAATACAATTTCCTTAATCCCTTGATCGACAATCTCTTTTGCTTGGCGAATCACATTATGTAACGTGTCACTACGTGAAATTCCACGAGCTTGTGGAATTGTACAGTAAGTGCATTTATAATCGCAACCATCTTGAACCTTTAAAAATGCGCGTGTACGCTCACCAATCGCATAACTCCCAATATAGGTGTCTGTTTCTTCGATGGCGCAAGCGTGAACTTGCGTTTGTTCGGGTCTTGACAAATCACTTAAATAGGAAATGATGTCAAACTTTTCTTTTGCACCCAACACTAAATCAACGCTGTCCTCTTTGGCGAGTTGCTTAGGTTGGAGTTGAGCATAACACCCAACCGCAATCAAAAATGCATCGGGGTTGAGCTGACGTGTCTTACGAGCAAGTGCAGTAAATTTTTTATCTGCATTTTCGGTAACCGAGCAAGTATTAATGACATACACATCTGCCTTCGTCTCAAAAGGAACACGCTCATAGCCCGCTGCGACAAACTTACGTGCCAAAGTAGAAGTCTCTGAAAAATTGAGTTTACAACCCAAGGTTTGAAAAGCAACAGTCGCAGATGTCAAAACTTATGATGAATTGGTTTATTTTTATCGTGCAAATATACTATCCTTGGAAAAGAACAAAAAATATCACTTGATTTTGATTGGATGTATTTCCCTTCTTACCAGTTTATTGTCTGGTTGTTCTACTGATGAGAAGGTTGATTCCCAAAAGGTATTCCGTCTCAATATCCATGAAAATATCAACACCCTAGACCCTGCCTACGCACGAGATTTGCGAAGTATGTGGACGATGAATCAAATTTTTAACGGTCTTGTACGACTCGATCATCAGCTTGAAATTCAACCCGATATCGCTACGCATTGGGAAATTTCTAAAGATGCCAAAACCTATGTCTTTTATCTACGTGATGATGCCTATTTTCATGAATCCGAAATTTTTAGGGGTCAACTAACAAGAACCGTAACCGCCAGTGATTTTGTATACAGCTTTGATCGAATTCGAGACAAAGCCATCGCGTCACCAGGTATGTGGACCCTGGAAAGTGTAAAAAGCTATGAAGCCATAGACGACCATACACTAAAAATCGAGCTGACAAATCCGTTTAGTCCATTTTTGGGAATCCTAAGCATGAAATACCTTAGCGTACTCCCTAAAGAACTAGGAGATGACCCCCAAAACACCATCAGCGTTCAACCAATTGGTACTGGGCCCTTTTATGTGAAGGAATGGATGCAAAACCTCAAAATGGTGCTGCGAAAACATCCCTTTTATTATGAAACAGATTTGATTGGAGATCGCCTGCCACACCTTGAATCAGTGGCAATCACTTTTGTGCCCGATAAGCAAAGTGAATTTCTATTGTTTATCCAAGGAAAACTGGATATGATCAACTCCCTCGATGCGTCCTATAAAGACGAACTTCTAGATAAAAAAGGGCAACTGCAAGCAAAATACATCAACAAAGTCAAACTTCTTCGCTCTAATTATCTAAACACAGAGTATATCGGCATTAATTTGGACGCTGAAATCCCCGAAATTCAATCCCTTACCCTTCGTAAAGCGCTCAACTATGGTCTCGATCGCAACGAGATGATTCGATTTTTAAAAAATAATATCGGACGTCCAGCAAACAAAGGCTTTATCCCCGATGGGCTAAATGATGATCTCGAGGTGAAGGGATATACCTATGAGCCCGAAATAGCAAAAGAATTGGTCGAGCAGTTTCGAAATGACAGTGGTATCCATATGCCCACGCTGACCTTGGCTACCGACGCCAACTACGCTGATATATGTACATACCTTCAAAATGTTTACCAACAAATCGGGATTGTTATCAAAATCGAAGTGATGCCTCCAGCAACGTTGCGGGAAGCCAAGTCAAATGGTAAATTGGAATTGTTTCGCGCAAGTTGGGTTGCGGATTATCCCGACCCAGAAAACTATCTTCTACCCTACCATTCAGATAATTTTTCTCCCAATGGACCAAACTACACTCACTTTAACAGCAATACTTTTGACCGAGGATACAAAGCGGTGGCTGAAGAGTTAGATGCGGACGGTCGCAATGAGTTGATTTCGCGTTTAGACCAACAGCTCGTCGATCAAGCGCCTTTTATCTTATTGTATTACGATGAGGTTCTTCAATTTATCCACCCAAATGTGGAGGGAATGACCCCCAATCCATTAAATATGCTTGATCTAAGAAGGGTGAGAAAAGTAAACCCAAATTAATTTCGGAAGCTGGCGGTTTTTTCAAAAATTGCTTCTAAGCGGTCACTGTCAGCGGAAGTAAAATCAACGCCCCTACGTTTCTTCATTGCCTTTGCGGTTTCGATGACTTTATCCAATCGGTTTTCGGTAAACCCCTGTGCGCCTCCTCTTGAAAAACTGGGTATAAACTGACGTGGAAATCCAAGGCCAAATAAGTTGCAACCAATCCCAACAACCGTAGCTGTATTAAAAGTGGTTTGAATTGCACATTGGGAATGATCTCCCATCAGAAGTCCACAAAACTGCAAGTCTGTTTTGGTGAAATTGCCACTTGCATAATCCCAAACCCGTACAAGACCATAATCATTTTTCAAATTTGAGGCACTAGTTCCTGCGCCAATATTGCACCATTCCCCGATCACCGCATTGCCCAAAAAACCATCATGGCCTTTATTGCTGTTTCCAAAAAATACCACATTGTTGATTTCGCCACCGACTTTAACACTTGGACCAACAGAGCAGTTGGCATAGACTTTGGCGCCCATTTTAATCACACTATTTTTCCCCACATATAAAGGCCCTCTCAATAAACACCCTTCCATGATTGTGGCACCTTCATCAATAAAGATAGGGCCTTCGGTTGTGTTTAGGGTAACCCCTTCCATATTGACTTGCGGAGCAATAAAAATCGAGCCATCGCCAATGGTCAAATTGGTGTCTGAAATAGCATTTGAAATACGATTTTTTGACAACAACGGAATATCATGCTTAAGGGCATGCGCATTGCAAAGGAAAATATCCCATGAATATTGGATATAGGTAAACGCTGATTGATCAATAAAAATGCTTTGATACGACTGAAGATCTGGGTCATTGGAAGGAAGTTCGCCATGATATGCCAAAAGCAAATCATCACAAACCAATTTTTGATTGGGTGCCAATGCCTGGACTGCTTCTACAAAGCTAGTTGTTGGAATCAATGCGGCAAGTACGCATCGATCGGGGGTTGATTCTTCTGACTCTCGCAAACTGTCGGCCGTTTCAACGCTAACTGAATCTGTCATTAATTGCTTCCATCGGTCTTGAAAGCTAAGGGCACCCATAAACACATCGGCTACTGAACGTAAATAAACAAACGGTAGCAAGTGCTCTCTATCTTTTCCATTAAACAATCGGATGTGCATGGGTAGTCAATAAAGTCTAAAAATAAAAAACCTCTCGAATGATAAGTGCTATTTGTGAAAAGTTTACCTTTTAAGCTTTGCGTATTTGTTTTTGAACTTGTCAATTCGACCAGCTGTATCAACCAATTTGGCCTTACCAGTGTAGTAAGGATGAGAAGTTCTCGAAATCTCTAGCTTAATCAAAGGATATTCAACACCATCAACATCAATAGTCTCTTTTGAATTGGCGGCTGACTTGGTAATAAAAACATCGTCATTAGACATATCTTTAAAAGCTACCAATCTGTAATTTTCGGGGTGAATACCTGATTTCATGTTTCGGTTTAAATTAAAATAAGCGCAAATTTAATGGTTTTTCCTAATTTTACCATAAAATCAAACAAAATATCATGCAAACGAACACACCTACAATCCGTTTCTTTGCCTACAAGTATGGCATTATCATCTCAATTATCACCATTGCGTTCAGCTTGATGATTCATTTTATGGACCTGACATACTCAGGTTCTAGCGTTCCTCAGATTGTCAATTATGTCGTGTCTGCGGCCTGTATTATTATCGCCATTGTCAGTTTTCGATCTGCTAATGGGGGATTATTAAGTGTAAAGCAAGCTGTAAAGATTGGTACCGCAACAGCACTGATTTCTGGAATAATCGCTGTGTTTTATCTGCTCTTATTTGCCAATGTCATCGAGCCAGATTTTGTTGAAAAACTTGGGGTTGAAGTGACAGCAAAGCAAATGGCAGAAAGATTTCCACAGATGACTTCTGAACAGATTAAAAAACAAGTTGACATGCAAGCCAAATTTTTCTGGGTTGGCTATCCTTTTATTTTAATATTTTCTTGTCTGTATGGTCTAGTATTGGGGTGGGTGACAGGATTGTTCACCAAAAGAAGTCAAGCGTAAATTACGAGTGAACAAACCAACTCATATCGATATATCTGTTATCATTCCTTTTTTGGATGAAGAGGAATCGCTCCCAGAGCTTTACCAACAACTCAAGGGTGTATTGGCAAGTACAAATTGGTCTTATGAGTTGATTTTTGTCGATGATGGAAGTCGGGATAAGGGCTGGGGCCTTGTGCGTTCTATCGGCGAGAGTGATTCTGCAGTTCGAGGCGTTAAATTCACGCGAAACTTTGGGAAATCTCAAGCCCTTCATGTGGGTTTTGAGATTGCCAAGGGGGATGTAGTCTTTACCATGGATGCTGACTTGCAAGACAGTCCAAAAGAACTACCAGCACTCTATAAAATGTTAATTAATGAAGACCTCGATGTCGTTTCAGGTTGGAAAAAAGTAAGGCTTGACCCGCTTTTTGGCAAAACCATTCCATCAAAGTTTTTCAATTGGACTGCCCGCCAATTTTCGGGCATTCCTCTACATGATTTTAATTGTGGTTTAAAGGCTTATAAAAAAGAAGTGGTGAAAGCCATTCAGGTACATGGAGAGATGCATCGCTATATTCCTTTATTGGCAAAGCATGCTGGATATCGTGCCATTGGTGAACACGTTGTACAACACAGTGCTCGAAAATATGGAAAAACCAAATTTGGTCCAGATCGCTTTGTAAAAGGGTTTTTAGACCTTGTTACACTGTTATTTGTTCAGCGGTTTGGCAAGCGACCCATGCATTTTTTTGGTCTGATTGGCTCCTTTATGCTCGTTACTGGGTTTGGGTTTGCCTTGTATTTGGGGATTGACAAACTCTATTTGGAAACCGAAGGGCGTCTGATTACTGAAAGGCCTGAGTTTTTTCTGGCTTTGACGACCATGATTTTGGGGAGTCAGTTTTTTCTGGCTGGGTTTTTAGCAGAACTTTTTATGCGAAGTCGAAACAAAACTCCAAATTATCGGATTCGCGAAACACTGTAAAGTGATAAAAAACGATAGGATTACTTAAATTTACAGCTTGTAATCGAATTTGATGAATAATAACTTTATGGACCAAGTTGTCAAATGGCAACAGTATCCTTTCGACAAGGAAACCCAAAAGAACGTCACTGCCCTACTCCACAATCCAAAAGCACTCGAGGATGCCTTTTATGCGGACCTCTCATTTGGAACTGGGGGAATGCGTGGGATCATGGGGGTCGGTACCAACAGAGTGAACCGCTATACATTTGGACGAAATACCCAAGGTCTTTGCAATTACATCAAAAAGAGCTTTCCAGATAAAAGAGCTAAAGTGATTATTGGCTACGATTGTAGACACCAAAGCGACACGCTTGCGCAAACCGTTGCTGATATTTTCTCAGCCAACGATATCAACGTCTATCTCTTTTCTGCACTTCGACCCACCCCAGAAGTATCCTTTACCGTTCGGGAATTGGGTGCACAGTGTGGTGTGGTACTCACTGCTTCCCATAACCCCCCAGAATACAATGGATACAAAGTGTATTGGGAAGACGGAGGTCAGATTGTCCCTCCACATGACAATGCCATTATTGATGAAATCAATGCAGTAGATTTTTTAGATATTCAATTTACTCCTAAGCCCGAGAATATAATCCTAATAGACAAAAACATTGATGAGGCATTTCAAAATGCATGTGTCGCCAACGGGCGTTTAGGGGAAGGTGATCGATCGAAGCTCAAAGTTGTGTTTACATCTCTACATGGGACCTCGATTACGGCCATTCCTGCAGTTTTAAAACAAGCTGGCTATACGCATGTCCATATCGTTGAGGAGCAAGCCGAGCCAGACGGGGATTTTCCAACAGTGGACTCCCCCAACCCAGAAGATCCAGCCGCACTCGCGATGGCACTCCAAAAAGCTGAAGAAGTCCAAGCTGATATTGTCATTGGTACAGATCCTGACGCAGACCGATTAGGAATTGCCGTTCGGAACCATAAGGGTGAAATGGAACTGCTCAATGGCAATCAAACGATGATTGTGATGACGCAGTTTATCCTCGATCGGATTAAGCGAGAGCAAAATCAGGATTACTTTATTGGATCAACGGTCGTTTCGACTCCAATGTTGGCAGTGTTGGCTTCCCACTACAATGTCGATTGCAAAATCGGTCTCACGGGGTTTAAATGGATTGCCAAAATGATTGAGGATTATCCAGATAAAAAATTTCTTGTTGGTGGCGAGGAGAGTTTTGGGTTTATGGTAGGTGACTTTGTTCGGGACAAAGATGCTATTACCGCAGCTCTACTGGCCTGTGAGGTCGCATCTACTGCCTTGTCAAATGGAGAAAGTTTTTTCGATCAACTGCTTAAAGCTTATGAAGCATTTGGTTTGTATCTAGAAAAACTAGTTTCCTTTGTCAAAAAAGGAAAAGAAGGTGTTTTAGAAATTGAACAAATTATGGAGAACCTTCGCAAATCCCCTCCAAAGCAAATCGGCGGAGAGATAATCAAAACCATTGAAGATTTTAAAGTTGGTATTAAGTACAACAGTATTGATGGTAATAAAGAAACCATCTCCCTCCCCAAATCAGATGTTATTATATTTACAACAGAAGATGGTGCCAAGGTCGCAGTGCGACCAAGCGGAACAGAACCAAAAATCAAGTTTTATTTTAGTGTAAACAGCCCGCTTACACAACAATCTGAATATGATGATATCTGTTCTGATTTGATTGCAAAAATCGATTGTATGTGCGAGGAGTTAGGATTAACAGCATGAAATATTTTTGGAAAATTTTTGGATTTGCAAAACCGTACTCCAAGTACATGGCTCTGAATATTTTTTTTAATGTGTTATATGCCTTTTTCAATGCCTTTTCATTTTTGGTGTTGATGCCAATGTTGGAAGTCTTATTTGGAGAAAATCGAGTAGTCTATACCAAGCCATCTTTTTCTAGTGCCTTGGATTTTAAAACTTATGTTTCTGACAGAATGAGCTTTGAAGTCACACGCTATGCTGGTGATGACCCACAACGCGCTTTACTCTTGGTCATTTCATTGATTTTAGTGACTTTTCTATTAAAAAATCTATTTAACTACATCGCACTTTTCTTTATTACATTTTTGCGAAATGGCATTCTAAAAGACATCCGCATTGCACTTTATAGTACCATTACCAAGATGTCCATGGCTCATTTTACAGATAAACGAAAAGGCGATTTGATGTCACGTGTTTCAAACGATGTTACTGAAATCCAATACAGTTTTTTATCCATTATCGAGCTGCTCATTCGTGAACCCCTAACCATCTCCTTTGCCCTCATTATGATGTTTAGTATTAGTGCGAAGCTAACCTTCTTTGTTTTGCTTTTTGTTCCATTTGCTGGAATTCTCATTTCTCGGATTGGGAAAACGCTACAACCTAAGTCGAATAAGGTCCAAATTGAGGTGGGTGAAGTACTCGCTAAGATTGAGGAAACGATCAGTGGCTTGAACATTATCAAGGCTTTTCGAGCAGAGGAGTCGTTTCAGGGTAAATTTAAAGAAACAAATCAGCGCTTGTTTAAGCTGTCAAATAGTCTAATCAATCGCATGAATTTATCGAGTCCGTTAAGTGAGTTTTTGGGAATCGGAGTCTTTGCAGTTTTACTTTGGTATGGTGGTAGCTTGGTTCTTGTTGAAAAACAACTCAATGCAGCTGCGTTTATCACCTTTTTAGGACTTGCTTATGGCGTACTAACTCCTGCTAAAGGAATCAGTAAGGCCCTGTATAGCATCAAAAAAGGAAATGCTGCAGCCGCTCGTATTCTCGAAGTTCTCGAAATACCCAATCCGATAATTGACCCTGTGAATCCTAAGAAAATGACTGCGTTCAGTAAAGGGGTTACTTTTAATAAGGTTTCCTTTGCCTATGAAGATAAAACTGTGATTGACAAACTCAACTTGACCATTCCCAAAGGGTCTTCAGTTGCGCTAGTTGGACCATCTGGTGGCGGAAAAACAACCATTGCAAATCTGGTTCCGCGATTTTATGATGTCAGTGAAGGTAGCATTTCAATAGATGGAACGGATATTCGTCAATTTACCAAAGATGACCTTCGATCTCTAATGGGAATCGTGACGCAAGACTCCATTTTATTCAATGATACTGTTGGCAATAATCTACGAATTGCAAAGCCTAATGCTACCGAAAAAGAACTTAAAAATGCTGCTGAAATCGCCAATACACTATCTTTTATTAAGGATCTTCCCAAAGGATTTGATACTGTGATTGGGGACCAAGGGAATAAGCTTTCAGGCGGACAAAAACAGAGACTTTCTATCGCCCGTGCTGTACTTAAAAATCCAGAAATTCTGATATTAGACGAAGCAACTTCTTCTTTAGATACAGAGTCTGAACGATTGGTACAAGATGCCCTTATCAAAATGATGAAAAGCAGAACTTCAGTTGTCATTGCACACCGCCTGTCAACCATTCAAAATGCAGACTTAATAGTCGTTTTGCAAAATGGGAAAATCGCAGAAAAAGGAACACATGAAGAATTGATTGCAAAAAATGGGACTTACAAAAAGCTCATCGAACTTCAATCTTTTCAATAATCCACTTGATGAAGGAAACCCAAAAGCCAGTTCGGCTTCATAAAAACCTTGCAGTAGCTGTTGTAAGCTGTCTGGATAGCATTTTCAATCAAAGTCTTCAAGCAGACAAAGTCATTGCAAAAATGCTAAATTCTGATAAAAGGTGGGGGAAAAGAGATCGTGGATTTATTGCAGAAAACACATACGAAATCATTCGTTGGAATCGACTTTATGCCGAAATTGCTTCCGTAAAAGAACCATTTACTAAAGTCGATTTATGGCGAGTCCTGTCAGTGAGATGGGTATTACAGGGCATCCCGATACCGAATTGGGATGAAGTTCGTGGTACACCTGCGCGAAGAATCAAAGGGAAGTACGATAGTCTCCAACAAAATCGAGCTATTGTATGCTCCATTACCGATTGGCTAGATGGAATTGGGCTTGCAAACTTTGGGAAAACCCAATGGCAGCGAGAGCTCGATGCGCTAAACACCCAAGCTAGCGTGGTTTTACGTGTCAATCGGTTGCAAACCAATCCAAAAACACTTCAAAATGAATTGGCAGCCGAGGGAATCCAAACGGATATGCATCGAACCTATCCAGATGCACTCATCCTACAAGAACGACCCAATGTCTTTGAAACGAATGCTTTCCAAAAGGGCTTATTTGAAGTACAAGATGCCTCCTCACAACTGGTAGCTAAATTTACAGATGTGAGTCCAGGAATGCAAGTTATAGACGCTTGTGCAGGTGCTGGGGGAAAAAGCCTACACCTTGCTGCCTTGATGGAAAATAAAGGTCAACTTACCGCCCTCGATATATATCCCCATAAACTCCACGAGCTCAAACGTCGAGCTCGACGAGCTGGAGCACACAATATCAAAACACGGCATATCAAAACCACAAAAGTGATCAAAAAGCTGCATGGTCGTGCAGACCGTGTGTTGATTGATGCTCCTTGTACTGGCTTGGGTGTTTTGCGTCGCAACCCAGATGCCAAGTGGAAAATTGATGCCGATTTTTTGGATCGTGTCAAGCAAACACAAAAACACATTATTCATTCATATGCCGTAATGGTCAAACCTGGAGGAAAACTGGTTTATGCTACCTGTTCAATTTTAAAAGAGGAAAATCAAAATCAGGTTGAGGGTTTTCTAAAATCGGAAATCGGCAAACAATTCACTCTTGAAAAAGAGCAGTTTGTCAGCCCCGCTAAAAGCGGTTTTGACGGCTTTTATATGGCGAGAATGATTCGGTCGTGATTGTTAATAACTAAGTGGAAACCATTAGTACTTTCCCATCACGATTCTTACACAACAAGCAATCATTTAATTATTTTTGTTGTTCAATCTGTGTTTATGATTTGTTTTTTTGGGAATACAACCCTACGCATATTTGCCTTACAGATACAAAACGCAATCGATGCAGAGACCATATCAAAACTCAGCTGGCTATTTGGAGACCAACCATACCTGAACACAACCAAAATTGATGGTGTTTTTGTTGGGCCGCGCATAAGTATGGTTACGCCTTGGAGCACCAATGCTGTTGAAATCACACAAAACATGGGAATCAAAGGGATAATTCGAATTGAACAGTTTATCCCATTGCAAGCAGGTGAAACCATTGATCCTATGGTTTCGGAGCGATTTAAAAAACTGAATCAAAATTTATTTACCGTTGAAATCAGCCCCGAACCTATTCTTGAAATTGATGATATATCGGCTTACAATATGGCAGAAGGGCTATCGCTAAACCCAGATGAAGTCATTTATCTCAAACAATTGGCGGTTCAACTGGGTCGTCCTCTCACCGATTCGGAGGTGTTTGGTTTTTCACAAGTCAATTCAGAGCATTGCCGTCACAAAATTTTTAATGGGGTATTTCACATCGACGGAATCGAACAAAAAAACTCGTTATTTTCCCTGATCAAAAACACATCAAAAAAACATCCTGAAAACTTGGTGTCAGCATATAAAGACAATGTTGCATTTATCAAAGGGCCTACGATTGAGCAGTTTTCTCCACAAGATGCAGATCGGGCGAGTGCTTTTCAGAAAAAACATATCCCATCTATCATTTCTATCAAAGCAGAAACACATAATTTCCCAACTACTGTCGAACCCTTTAGCGGAGCGGCTACTGGGTCCGGTGGAGAGATAAGAGATCGTATGGCTGGCGGTACAGGATCGATTCCTATAGCGGGAACTGCAGTTTATATGACTTCCTATCCTCGCATCAAATCTGATCGCCCTTGGGAGAAAAAACCTGCACGTGATTGGCTATACCAAACCCCGCTAGACATATTGATTCGTGCATCGAATGGGGCAAGTGATTTTGGAAATAAATTTGGACAACCCTTGATTACGGGCTCTCTATTGACTTTTGAGCATGAAGAAAATGGGCAAACCGTGGGGTTTGATAAAGTGATAATGCTCGCTGGGGGCGTTGGGTATGCTCATGCCAATCACAGTGCTAAAAGAACTCCAAAAAAAGGGGATCGCATTGTGATTCTAGGAGGTGACAATTACCGAATCGGAATGGGGGGTGCTGCCGTATCCTCAGCTGATACTGGTGCTTTCTCTTCAGGAATTGAGCTCAATGCTGTACAGCGATCCAACCCAGAAATGCAAAAACGGGTGTCCAATGTGATTAGAGCCCTTACGGAGTCTAAGAATAATACTATTATCTCCATTCACGACCACGGTGCAGGTGGACACCTCAACTGTCTCTCGGAATTGGTTGAAGACACAGGCGGTACAATCGATCTAGATGCTTTGCCTATAGGAGATCGAACATTGTCTGCAAAAGAAATTATAGGCAATGAATCGCAAGAACGTATGGGTCTAATTGTCAGCGAAAAGGACCTCCCTCGACTTCGAAAGATTGCAGAACGGGAGCGCGCACCACTTTTTGATGTTGGGGTTATAACAGAAGACAATCATTTTGTTGTTGAATCACAAAAAACCAGTACCAAACCAATTGATTTATCAATTGATGATTTTTTTGGAAAAACACCCAAAACCATTTTAGTCGATCAAAACCAGGAAAATCGATTTCCTGCTGTTCCCTTTGAAATACAAAACGTTTACAAGGATGTAGAGAATCTTCTCCAGTTAGAGAGTGTGGCCTGTAAAGATTGGCTTACCAACAAAGTTGACCGCTGTGTTGGTGGTCGCGTTGCCCAACAGCAAACAGTAGGGTCACTTCAACTACCTTTGGCCAATTGTGGGGTTGTTTCCCTTGACTTTCAAGGAGAAAAAGGAATTGCAACTTCGATTGGTCATGCGCCTGTAGTGGCACTGATTAATGCGGCTACAGGAAGTCGAATATCAATTGCAGAGGCCTTGACGAACCTTGTTTGGGCTCCTTTAGAAGATGGACTTACTTCAGTGAGTTTGTCTGCCAACTGGATGTGGCCTTGTAACAATCCTGGTGAAAATGCAAGGTTATACAATGCGGTTGAGGCCTGTTCAGACTTTGCCATCTCTTTAGGTATCAACATCCCAACGGGAAAAGATTCCTTGTCGATGAAACAAAAGTACGGCAATAAAGAAGTGCTGGCTCCAGGAACAGTGATTATATCAGCATCTGCAGCTTGTAGCAATGTCAAAGGAGTCGTTCGTCCGATGGCACGACCGAATAAGGGTAAGCTCTACTATGTTTCGATGAGTGATTCAAGCTATCCTCTTGGTGGATCTGCCTATGCGCAATTGAAAAATTGTGTAGGAAGCCAAGCCCCTGATGTTAGTGATGCTGCGCAATTTAAAGAGAGTTTTAAAGCGATACAAGACCGAATCAAAAAGGGGGAAATTTTTGCTGGTCATGACATTGGTTCCGGAGGACTCATTACGACTTTACTCGAAATGTGTTTTGCCGATAATAAAGTGGGTTTGCAAATTGATTTGTCTGCTTTTGATGAGAAAATTTTATATGCCGAAAATCCTGCTGTGGTGATTCAAACCAGTACGGAGAGTGCAAAATATCTGTATAATAAAGGGGTGTCTATAGTTGAAATCGGGGAAGCTGACAAATCAGATGTGCTCAAAATACAGTGCGCTAACGAATCTTTCGAATTCCATGTTCCAACCTATCGAAAACACTGGATGACCACTTCATATCTGATGGATAAAAACCAAACAGACCCTAGCAAAGCAAAGGAACGATTAGAAAGTATTGATAAAACACCTTTACTCTTTACTTTCCCGACTTCATTTCGTGGAAAACTTCCCCTTGTTGACGAAGGGAAACGAATTAAAGCAGCTGTGATTCGCGAAAAAGGAAGTAATTCAGAGCGTGAAATGGCCTATATGATGGATCTCGCAGGGTTTGAAGTCAAAGACATTCATATGACCGATTTGATGAATGGTCGTGAGGATCTTACAGATGTCAAACTCATAGTCGCAGTCGGAGGGTTTTCAAACTCTGATGTGCTTGGCTCGGCAAAAGGATGGGCAGGCACCTTTACCTACAACGCCTTGGCCAAAAAAGCGATTACCGATTTTTTTCATCGCCCTGACACCCTTTCCTTGGGCGTGTGCAATGGCTGTCAGCTTTTTATAGAACTGGGTCTTTTACACCCAACCCATGATCAAAAACCCAAAATGCGTCATAACCTTTCTGGAAAATTTGAATGTGTGTTTAGTACCATAGACATTCAACCAAACAATACAGTTTTATTTGAAGGTTTAAGTGGCTCCAAACTCGGGATCTGGTCAGCACACGGAGAAGGGCGATTTGTACTCCCTAAAGACCAAGATGATTATCAAATTGTCGCAAACTACTCCTATGATGAGTATCCTTCAAACCCCAATGGTTCAGATTATAGAACCGCAATACTTAGCAGTGATGATGGACGTCATGTTGTGATGATGCCTCATTTAGAACGTTCGATATTTCCATGGAATTGGGCTCATTATCCAGCAGACCGAAAAGCAGATGTTATATCCCCTTGGATTCAGGCCTTTGAAAATGCCCACAAGTGGTTTCATGATGGAAACTAGCTAGGTAATTATTTTTTCTTTTCGAGAAATAAATGCATATTTGTTACAATACATCCAATCAAAAATCAAATTGAACGCACCAACTCGCTTATTTGACATTCTCGATAATCAAGTGAAGACCTTACCTGTCAAACGGGCTTTAAACACCAAGTACAATGGTAAATGGGTCTCTACCACTTCTGAAGAGTTTTTAGAGCACTCAAACCAAATCAGCCGTGGTTTACTTCAGCTTGGTTTGAGCAAAGGAGACAAGGTCGCAATCATTTCTTCCAATAACCGAACAGAGTGGTGTATTGTTGATATCGGAGTTCTTCAAATTGGGTGCATTGATGTTCCAATTTATCCGACCATCACTGCAGAAGATTATGCATATATCATTAATCACTCTGAATCGAAATACTGCTTTGTTTCGGATCAAGAGGTTTTTGATAAAATCAAATCAATTCAAAAAGACTGTCCAAACTTAAACGAAGTCTATAGTTTTGATGAAATTAAGCGATGTAAGCATTGGACTGAGGTTCTCGATCTTGGAAAAGACTCCGCTCATCAACCAAAAGTGATAGCGATTAAAGAATCTGTACTCCCCCACGACTTGGCAACCATAATCTATACTTCTGGTACTACGGGAACTCCCAAAGGTGTAATGTTGAGTCATAACAATATTGTCACCAATGTATTTGCTGCACAAAAACGCTTACCACTTGAATACGGAAAAGCAGTAGCGTTGAGCTTCTTACCGCTATGCCATATTTATGAAAGAATGTTGATGTATCTCTATCAAATTACATCAACGGAAGTACATTTTGCCGAATCACTAGAAACCATCGGAAAAAATCTCAATGAGGTCAACCCAGATGTGATGACTGCTGTTCCTCGATTATTGGAAAAATTATATGACAAAATCTATGGCAAAGGACAAGCGCTAACAGGGTTCAAAAAGAAATTATTCAACTGGGCTGTTGATGTGGGACTCGCTTATGAGCCCTACAAAAAGAATGGTTTGGTTTATAGTCTCAAACTCTCAATCGCTCGCGCGTTGATTTTCAAAAAATGGGCAGCTGCACTGGGTGGTAATCTCAAGTTGATTGCTTCTGGAAGTGCTGCCTTGCAACCTCGCCTTGCTCGTGTGTTTACGGCCGCTGGGCTCACGGTTGTTGAAGGATATGGACTTACGGAAACCTCACCTGTGATCTCTGTCAACGATATGAGAAATGGGAAATTCCGCATTGGTAGTGTTGGGAAAGTGGTCGAGAATGTACAGGTTAAAATCGCGGAAGACGGTGAGATTCTTTGTAAAGGACCCAATGTAATGATGGGGTATTATAAAAATCAAGAGCTCACAGATGAAGTCATTAAAAACGGTTATTTCCATACAGGTGATATTGGGCATGTGGACGAAGATGGGTTTTTGAAAATCACAGATCGCAAAAAAGAGATGTTTAAAACTTCGGGTGGAAAGTATGTAGCACCCCAAGTGATTGAAAACGTGATCAAACAATCTACCCTTATCGATCAAGTGATGGTTGTTGGGGAGAACCAGAAATTTCCTTCTGCACTTATTCAACTCAACTTTGAAACTGTAAACGAGTGGATGGGCAATGTTAAAAATCCAAAAACTGCCAAGCAACTTATCAAAGACCAAAAGCTAATTGATCAAATCAAAAGCGATATTGAAATTGCAAATACCAATTTTGCACAATGGGAGAAAGTAAAGAAATTTAAGCTTACGGATGATGTTTGGAGTATTGATTCGGGTCACCTAACCCCCACGATGAAGCTCAAAAGAAAAATCATCGCTGAAAAATATTCCGCCCTTATCAAAGACATTTATAGCTAATCCCTTTTTTTTGTTATTTATTATGCGTGCATAATAAATTTTTATTACATTTGACTCTATGCGAACAAAAACAATCGATCATTTTTTACGTGCGACCTGGCAAGCCGTATCCAAAATGTATAATGAAGAGGCTTCTCGATATGGAGCTACAATGGCAACTGGATTGGCTCTTTTGAGCATTGATACGGAAAAAGGCGTTCCATCTACGTCTCTAGGTCCAAGGATGGGTATGGAATCGACAAGTTTGTCACGTACCTTAAGGACAATGGAAAATCAGGGGTTCATTCGAAGAGAACCAAACCCAGAAGACGGCAGAGGAGTTTTGATTCGTCTTACAAAAGAGGGGCTTGAAAAGCGTTCTCTCTCGCGTGAAGTTGTCATGCAATTCAATCAGGCAATTGAAGAATCTATCAGTCCCGAAGAATTGGAGTCATTCTATAAAGTCATCGCGTTGATTCTAAAAAAAGTACAAGAAAAATCAATTTTTATTCCCCAAAAACAAGTATCATGAGTACAAGAAGAATATCAAAAGTGGCAGTCATTGGATCTGGAATTATGGGTTCTGGTATTGCTTGTCATTTTGCAAATATTGGCGTTGAAGTCTTACTTCTCGATATCGTACCAAACGAATTAACTGAAAAAGAAAACGCAAAGGGGCTCAAACTCTCCGACCCTGCTGTGCGTAACCGTATCGTTGATGGAAATCTCTTTCAAGCGACCAAATCCAATCCTGCACCACTTTATCATATGGATTTTAAAAAACGAATCCATACTGGAAATTTATCTGATGATATTGCAAAAATCGCTGACGTGGACTGGATCATCGAAGTAGTTGTAGAACGACTTGAGATCAAACAAACTGTTTTTAAGCAAATTGAAGTCCATAGAAAACCTGGCACTTTAATCACCTCAAACACATCAGGCATCCCGATTTCTAAAATGAACGTGGGCCGATCGGATGATTTTCAAAAGCATTTTGCTGTTACCCATTTTTTTAATCCACCTAGGTACCTAAAACTTTTTGAGGTCATACCAGGCCCAAATTGCTTGCCCGAGGTCAGTTCGTTTTTGGTAGATTATGGCAGCACTTTCCTCGGAAAGCGTTCGGTTCTTGCCAAGGACACGCCAGCATTTATTGGAAATCGAATTGGTATTTTTTGTATTCAAAGTCTCTTCCATAAAGTCAAGGATATGGGGCTGACCGTAGAGGAAATCGACAAACTTACCGGACCTGTAATTGGAAGACCAAAATCAGCTACTTTTCGAACAGTTGATGTGGTGGGTCTCGATACCTTGGTACATGTGGCAAATGGGTTGTATGAAAACTGTAAAGATGACGAGCGAAGGGATGTATTCCAACTTCCTGACTTCATTTCCACCATGATGGAAAAACAATGGCTTGGCTCAAAAAGCGGTCAAGGGTTTTATAAGAAAGTTAAAAATGAAAAGGGGAAATCTGAGATTTTAACTTTGGATCTTGAAACGCTTGAATACCGAACAAAAAAACGAGCGCAGTTTGACACCCTTCAGAAAACTAAAGCGATTAATAATCTGATCGAACGCTACCCCGTTTTAATTTCGGGAGGAGATAAAGCGGCTGCATTTTATCGAAAAAACTTTGGGGAGCTTTTTGCGTACATCCAACATCGAATACCTGAAATATCAGACGAAATATATCGAATAGATGACGCCATGAAAGCTGGATTTGGATGGACACATGGTCCTTTTGAAATCTGGGATGCGGTTGGATTGGAAATAGGAATTGAACTTATCAAAGAAGCGGGACATAAACCTGCGGAGTGGGTAACTAGTATGGCGAAAGGGTCGCACCAACGTTTTTATGGATTAGAGGAGGGGCAGCAGTTCTTTTATGACATTCCAAACAAAAAAATGAATGACATTCCAGGTCAAAGTAGTTTTATAATTCTCGATCACCTGAGAGCATCGAAAACCGTTTGGCAAAACCCAGAGTGTTCATTAATTGATCTTGGAGATGGGGTGCTGAATGTGGAGTTTCGCTCCAAAATGAATACAATCGGTGGTGGTGTTCTTCAGGGAATTAACAAAGGGGTTGAATTGGCTGAAAAGGACTTTCAAGCGCTAGTTGTTGGCAATCAGGGTGCTAATTTTTCTGCTGGAGCCAATATTGGTATGATTTTTATGTTGGCAGTCGAGCAAGAATATGACGAGCTCAACATTGCAATCAAATATTTTCAGGACACGATGATGCGCATGCGTTACTCATCCATTCCTACTGTATCAGCACCACACAACCTTACTCTCGGAGGTGCTTGTGAACTCAGTTTACATACTGACAAGGTGGTGGCCGCTACAGAAACCTATATTGGCTTAGTCGAGTTTGGTGTTGGCGTAATCCCAGGCGGAGGTGGATCTAAAGAGATGACGCTACGTGCCTCGGATTCTTTTCGTAAAAATGACGTAGAACTTAATGTACTTCAAGAATATTTTCTCACAATCGGAATGGCTAAAGTCGCCAAATCTGCTTATGAGGCCTTCGATTTGGGAATCTTACAAAAGGGGAAGGATATCGTTGTTGTCAATGCCGACCAACAAATTGCAATTGCCAAAAAACAAGCCATTCTATTGGCAGAAGCTGGCTATACCAAACCCATCGAACGAAAGGACGTAAAAGTTCTGGGCAAACAAGCCCTAGGAATGTTTTTAGTTGGTACGGACGCTATGGAAGCGGCTCACTACATATCTGAACATGATAAGAAAATCGCAAACAAATTGGCCTATGTCATGGCTGGTGGTGATCTATCACAGTCGTCATATGTTTCGGAGCAATACCTTCTAGATATCGAAAGAGAAGCATTTTTATCCCTTTGTACAGAGCGCAAAACGCTTGAACGTATACAGCATATGCTAAAAACTGGAAAACCTTTAAGAAACTAACACATGAAAACAACCTACATCGTTAGCGCATTCCGAACAGCCGTTGGTAAAGCACCAAGGGGTCTTTTTAGATTTAAACGTCCAGATGAGCTTGCTGCAGAAACCATAGAACATATGATAAGTACCTTACCTGATTTTGATGTCACAACAATTGATGATGTCTTGATTGGGAATGCAATGCCCGAGGCAGAACAGGGCCTAAATATGGCACGGCTAATCTCATTGATGGGACTCAAAACCAATGATGTTCCAGGAGTAACCGTAAACCGCTATTGCGCATCAGGAATCGAAACAATCGCTTTGGGAGCTGCAAAAATACAATCAGGAATGGCTGACTGCGTGATTGCAGGTGGCGTTGAGAGTATGAGCTATATCCCGATGGGTGGCTTTAAACCTGCTCCCGACTACAAGGCCGCCAAGCAAGGAAATGAAGATTACTATTGGGGAATGGGGCTAACTGCCGAAGAAGTTGCTAACCATTATAACATCTCTAGAGAAGATCAAGACTCCTTTGCGTATGCATCACACCAAAAAGCACTGAAAGCACAAAAAAATGGTGTGTTTGAAGATCAAATTGTGCCGATTACCATCGAAGAGATATTTATCAATAATAATGGAAAAAAAGCAACGCGCTCCTATACCGTTGATCGTGATGAGGGTCCTCGAGCAGATACGACCATAGAGGCATTGGCAAAGCTGCGACCTGTCTTTGCCAATAATGGATCGGTAACAGCGGGGAACTCCTCGCAAACAAGCGATGGTGCAGCTGTATTATTGATGATGACTGAAAAGATGGTCAATAGGCACAAACTAACACCAATTGCTCGGCTTGTGAGTTATGCAACTGCTGGCGTTCCACCCAAAATTATGGGAATAGGCCCCGTAGCAGCTATCCCAAAAGCACTGGATCAAGCAGGTCTAAAACTAAAAGATATCGAGCAAATCGAACTCAATGAGGCCTTTGCTGCTCAATCACTAGCTGTAATCCGTGAACTCGATATCAACCCAGAGCTCGTCAATGTCAATGGGGGAGCAATTGCTCTTGGACACCCGCTGGGTTGCACAGGTACCAAACTCTCTGTGCAGTTATTTGACGAAATGAAAAAGAGAAAACAAAAATATGGCATGGTCACCATGTGTGTCGGTACTGGACAAGGTGCCGCTGGAATTTATGAATTGATATAGAATTATGGAAACAAAAGAAATCGTACGCACGCGGGGAGGTGCTTTTTTATTACAAGAAACGCAAGCAGAAAACGTCTTCACACCCGAAGATTTTAGCGAAGAACATCAGATGATGCGAGATGCTGTAAAGGAGTTTATCGATCGGGAAGTCTGGCCCAACAAATATCGTTTTGAACAAAAAGACTACGACTTCACATTTGAGCTTATGCGCAAAGCTGGAGAACTTGGCTTTTTGAGCGTTGGCGTTCCTGAAGCCTACGGAGGGCTTGAAATGGGGTTTGTCTCAACCATGCTCGTCTGTGATTACTTTTCAGGAGCAACTGGCTCCCTTTCCACTGCCTATGGTGCCCATACGGGGATTGGTATTATGCCCATCGTTTTGTACGGTACCGAAGAGCAAAAACAAAAATATGTCCCGAAGCTCGCTTCTGGGAAAGAAATTGGGTGTTATTGTCTTACCGAACCAGGAGCAGGATCGGACGCAAATAGCGGTAAAACCAAAGCTGTGCTTTCTGATGATGGGACCCATTATAAAATCAGCGGACAAAAAATATGGATTTCAAATGCTGGATATGCCAGTGTAATGATTGTATTTGCACGAATAGAAGATGATAAAAATATCACGGGATTCATAGTTCATAATGACCCAGAAAACGGAATTACCTTGGGCGAAGAAGAACATAAATTGGGGATTCATGCCTCCTCAACAAGACAGGTATTTTTTAGTGAAACCAAGGTGCCCATTGAAAACATGCTATCTGAGCGTGGTAATGGTTTTAAAATCGCGATGAACGCACTGAATGTGGGTCGTATCAAACTTGCTGTTGCCTGTATTGATGCCCAACGACGCACCGTTAGTGAAAGCATCCGTTATGCAAACGAGAGGGTCCAGTTCAAAACGCCAATTAGTCAGTTTGGAGCAATCAAACAAAAAATCGCTAATATGGCTACAAATTGTTACGTTGGTGAGTCGGGTTGTTATCGTGCGGCCAAAGACATCGAGGATCGTATAGCCCTTCGATATCATTCAGGGATAAGTCATCAGGAAGCAGAGTTAAAAGGAGTAGAAGAGTATGTAATCGAATGTTCCATCTTAAAGGTAGCTGTTTCGGAACATACGCAAGATTGTACAGACGAAGGGGTTCAGATTTTTGGTGGTATGGGTTATTCTGCGGAAATGCCTATGGAGTCAGCTTGGCGAGATGCTCGGATATCTCGAATCTATGAGGGGACAAATGAAATTAATCGGATGCTAACTGTAGGAATGCTGATTAAAAAAGCCATGAAAGGCCACCTTGATCTTATTGGTCCTGCAACTGCTGTTGGGGAAGAGCTTTTAGGTGTACCGTCATTTGACGTTCCAGATTTTACAGTTCCCTTGAGCGAGGAAAAATCAATTCTTAATAATTTGAAAAAGGTGTTTTTAATGATCGCAGGTGCTGGTGTCCAAAAATACGGAACCGACCTCGATAAGCACCAGCAACTGTTGTTGGCTGTTTCTGACATATTGATTGAAATTTATCTGGTAGAATCGGCAATACTTCGAACGGAAAAGAATGTCAATCGATATGGGCTTGATAAACAAGACATGCAGTTGGCCATGACAAAACTCTATCTTTTTCAAGCCGTTGAGAAAATACAATCCAAAGGAAAAGAAGCGATTATTTCTTCGGCAGAAGGAGATGAGCAAAAAATGCTTCTCATGGGTCTGAAGAGATTTACAAAATATGTCAATCATCCAAACGTAATTAGCTTACGCGAACAAGTTGCCGATAAATTGATTGCTGAGAATCAGTATTGTTTTTGAGAGATTGTATTTAGCATAGGAAAAAAATTGACGTATAGAATTTGGCTTGAGGGCTATGCATTGTGAAAGTTTACATCACACCTCTAATCAATACTAAAGAAATGATACAATCTTAAAGAAGGATTACTCCAAAAAACCTTTTTCACGCATCCAGTTGTCATTATAGATTTTACTGACATAGCGACTTCCTGAGTCGTGTAGCAATACAACCACGACATCGTCAGGGCCAAAATGTGCTTTTAATTGCAACATCCCCTTTATCGCAGCACCACAAGAGTTTCCCGCAAAAATCCCTTCTTCTCGAGCCAATTTTCGCGTGTAAACAGCAGCGTCTTTATCAGTGACTTTTTCAAAGGAATCAATCAGGTCAAAATCAACATTTTCTGGGAGAATATCTTCCCCGATACCCTCAGTCACATATGGGTAAATTTCATTTTCATCAAAAACTCCCGTTTCATGATATTTTTTAAAAACCGAACCATAAGTATCGATTCCCCATACTTTGATTGCTGGGTTTTTTTCCTTGAGGTATTTGGATACGCCAGATATTGTTCCACCAGTACCTACCCCAACGACAAAATGAGTGATTTTACCATCTGTTTGTTCCCATATTTCAGGACCTGTCTGCTCATAGTGAGCAACCGCATTGGAAGGGTTGTCATACTGGTTGACATACCAAGCATTAGGCGTTTCTTCAGCTATACGCTTAGAAGTCGAATAATAAGAATGTGGGTCGTCGGCTGGTACATCAGTTGGACAAACAACCACCTCAGCACCCACAGCACGAAGCACGTCAAATTTAGTTGGGGACTGCTTGTCATTCGAAACACAAATCAATTTATAACCCTTGACAATAGCTGCAAGTGCTAAGCCCATTCCTGTATTGCCAGAAGTTCCCTCAACGATCGTTCCGCCAGGTTTAAGTTGGCCATCTGCCTCAGCATCTTCAATCATTTTAAGTGCCATACGGTCTTTAACAGAGTTTCCAGGATTAAAGTATTCCACTTTAGCCAAAACTAAAGCATTAACTTCTTTTGCAATCGAATTGAGCTTAATCAAAGGAGTATTCCCAATGGTTTCAAGAATATTGTTTGCGTATTTCATTATGCAAATGTACTGTATCGCACAGATATATATTGCCTATATACAAACGAAATTTGTTGGATTTATACCCTCCGCAATGCGCGAATTGGTGTGACTTTCGAAATGATAAATGACGGAATCAATAGCATCAATACACATATTACAAAGGTTCCGATGTTGATAGCAGCAATCATAGAAACATCAAAAGCAATTGGCACTGTCGTCACATAATAAGAACTCGGATCAAGTGAAATCCAGTCCGTTTGGTGTTGGAGAGCAAGGAGTCCCAGTCCCAACACATTACCCCAAAATAATCCAATTCCAATAAGATAGGCAGCATTGTACAGAAACACTTTTTGCGTTGACCATTGTTGCATCCCCATCACTCCAAGTAAACCAATCATTCGGGTTCGTTCAAGGATCAACACCAATAAAGCGGTAATCATATTGATACCGCCCACAATAATCATAATCACGATAATCAAGGCGATATTGGTATCAAAAAGAGAAATCCAATTAAAAATTTCGGGGTGGCGTTCTATTATATGCTGCACATCGAATGTAGCTGGCACTTTATCATAGACCTCTTCTGAAAACAGATCTATATCATCAAAATTTTCCAGAGTTATTTCAAAAGCACCAACATGTTCGGAAGGCCATTGATATATTTTTTGAATGTGTCGCAAGTCTGCAAAGGCAATTCGCTGATCGAAATCTGGGAAGCCAGAATCGTAGAGTCCCGAAACTACAAAACTACGACGGATAGGTAGTTGGTCCTCAAATAAAAAATAAGATGATACCCGGTCTCCCGTTTTTACCCCCAAGTTTCTTGCAATATGTTTGGATAATAAAATCTCTCGACTGATTGACGACCCTATAACTGGCAGGCGTCCGTCTATAAGGTAGTCTTCAAAAGCGTTCCACAGGTATAAGCTATTAATGCCTTTCAACAGTCCACCCGTAAAATTCTTGTCGGATTTGAATACGGTTGATGCATAAGCCACTGAATTGACTAAAGCGATACGCGCTGTTCCAGTTACTGAGCTGATGATTTGAGAATCAATGCTCTCCAAAGTGGTGGTTGTGGAATTGTTCTTATAGGTAGATACTCGAACATGTCCTTCAAAAGAACTGATTTTGTCTTTGATTTTATTTTGAAATCCGATGCCTGTACCAATGGCTATATGCATCGCGATCAAGCCAATGGAAATGGCGAGAATTCCGATTTTAATAATTGGCGCCGAAACACTATTTTTATAGGACTTTGAACCGATGATGCGTTTGGCGATGAATAGACTAATCTTCAACCCGTGATAACTTTACTCAAAAATACCGCTTTTTTTGTCTTTGTGGTTTGTAGCATGTCCCTTTTTGCGCAAGTCCAACCTGGTGCAAACCAAACCCAGGAGTATCTTCCTCTTTTGGTCGATATGAATGTAGCAGTAGTTGGGAATCAAAGTAGCCAGATTGTAATGAACGATAAACGCATTCATTTGGTGGATTACTTGCGAAGTCAGGGAGTCAACATTAAAAAAGTGTTTGCTCCCGAGCATGGGTTTCGAGGAAAAAAAGATGCTGGTGCATCCATTTCAGATGAAATCGACACCAAAACTGGAATTCCAATTGTTTCCTTACACGGAAAGTACCGAAAACCAACTACTGAACAGCTTGCAGATATCGATGTCCTTGTATTTGACATCCAAGATGTGGGCGTTCGATTCTTTACCTATCTATCCACCCTTCATTTGGTTCTCGAGGCTTGTGCAGATACTGGGGTTCCTGTCTTGGTCTTAGATCGACCAAATCCAAATGCGCATTATGTGGACGGTCCCATAATGGAAGAGGAAAATCAGAGTTTTTTGGGTAAAGTTCCCATTCCACTCGTATATGGAATGACAATTGGCGAATATGCCAAAATGTTAGTGGGAGAAGATTGGCTTGACACTAAAAACAAGTTATCGTTACAGGTAATTCCAATCTCGAATTATACACATCAAACTCCCTATGAGTTACCCGTCCGACCCTCTCCAAACCTACCCAATGCGCAGTCGGTGATGCTGTATCCGAGTTTGGGTTTATTTGAAGGAACCTCTGTCAATGCAGGCCGTGGAACCTCACACCCTTTTCAGCAATTTGGCGCTTCATTTTTAGATGCAACTCATTTTAAACACCGCTATACACCCACGCCCAAGCCGGGTGCCTCGAATCCTAAGGAAAAAGAAAAAGAATGTTATGGACTTGACTTGAAAAATCACCTAAAGTTAGATTATGTCAATATCGATTGGGTGATACAAGCGTATACAAATAGTCATAAGCCTGAACAATTTTTCTTAGATCCAGGGTTTAGGCGTCATGCTGGCACAACATCCCTACAATTACAAATTAAAAAAGGTATGAGTGCCTCTGAAATTAGGAACAGTTGGCAGTCAGATATTCGAGCCTTTTTAAAAATCAGAGAGCAATATCTCATCTACCCGTAGTTGGCTTTCTGTAGGGTTGAAATGGCTGCTTCAAAAGACTTTTTATTGAACTATTTTCTTTTTGATCTGGAAATACATCAACGCCATAAATGATTTTTTCAGGTGAGAGATACATATAAGTCCCGAGAAATCGATCCCATAAGGAAAAGATATTTCCATAGTTTGAGTCGGTGTATGGAAGTACATAGTGATGGTGAGTTTTATGCATATTTGGAGAGACGATAAAATAACTCAAAAGCATATCAAATCGTTGAGGCAACATGATATTTGCATGATTAAATTGGCTCAACAAAACCGATAGGGATTGGTAAAGCATCACAACCCCGATGGGTAGGCCGATTATAAAAACACCAAGGGTTGTAAACACAAAACGAACAACACTCTCCAAAGGATGATGACGATTTGCTGTTGTGGTATCCACATGATGATCAGAATGATGAACAAGGTGCACCATCCAAAGGAGCTTTACCTTGTGCTCTGTCCAATGAGCGAGATATGCCCCGATAAAATCGAGCAACATGACCCCGAGAATCACATAGAGCCAAAGTGGCATTTCAACAGATTTTAGCAGACCAAATTGGTTTGCAGTTACCCAGTCCGCAGTGCGTAATAGGATAAAAGCCAATAAAAAATTGACTGCAATCGTCGTGAGGGTAAAGAAAAAGTTGGGAATTGCATGCTTCCACTTTTGATATTTAAAACGAGATAGAGGCAATACCCCTTCAAAGACCCAAAAAAGGGTTATCCCGCCCACAAGTATGATACTCCTGTGAGCTGTAGGTATGCTTTCAAAGTAATTGACGATCCATTCCAAAGAACTATTTTTTGGATTTAAACTTACTAAAAATTATAGACTCTAAATGACTGTGAATCATAACCTTCGAATCTTCAAGGAATATTCATATACTTGTGCGTTTGCAACGACGCCTTCCACTTGGAGTTTTGGAGCACATAGTCCACAATATCAGGAATGACTTGCTCTCGTTTGCTCCACTCGGGTTGGAGATAGAGCTTGCAGCTGGGTTGTACTTTCGCTGCTTGTTCTTCGGCAAAAGCAAAATCGCTTTGGTTATGCACGATGATCTTGAGTTCATCGGCGACTTTGTAGATTTTATCAAGGGGTAGCATTCGTTTTTTTGGTGAAAGACAAATCCAGTCCCAATGACCTGAGAGTGGATACGCGCCTGAGGTTTCGATATGCGTCGCTAGATTTTCATTTTGAAGCCCTTCAGTAAGAGGTGACATATTCCACATTAATGGCTCACCACCTGTTACGACAATCGTATCGGAGTACTGCTTTGCCTGTTGAATGATGGTCGAAATTTCAGTTGGAGGGTATTTTTCAGCATCCCAACTTTCTTTTACATCACACCAATGACAACCTACATCACACCCACCAATACGAACAAAATAGGCGGCACTTCCTTTGTGATAGCCCTCGCCCTGTATAGTGTAAAAAGCTTCCATTAAAGGAACAACCTTATTTTCTTGTAGGACATTTTTCATACGCCAAGGTGCCGAGAGTATGCCAAAAAAGTATTTTGAAGAAGCATTGCAATTGTCATCGGACCAACACCCCCAGGCACAGGTGTAATGAAACTTGCTTTATCCTTTACTCCCTCATAGTCAACATCCCCTTTAATCACATATCCTTTGGGGTGAGTTGAGTCAGGAACTCGAGTGATGCCAACATCAATAATAATCGCGCTTTCTTTAACCATATCTTCTTTTAAAAAATTGGGAACCCCAAGAGCAGAAACAACAATATCCGCCTCTTTAGTTATGGCAGGCAAATTTTTCGTTCGACTATGCGTCAGTGTTACCGTAGCATTCCCTGGAGAGGACTTACGGCTAAACAAAATACTCATGGGACGACCTACAATATGACTTCGGCCAATAACCACAGCGTGTTTTCCAGAGATATCGATTTGATACCGGCGCAACAACTCCATAATCCCATAGGGAGTTGCTGGAATAAAGCTTTCCATGTCCAAGGCCATTTTTCCAAAATTGGTTGGATGAAAACCATCTACATCTTTATGGGGGTCAATCGCCATCAAGACTATTTCTTCATCAATATGCTTTGGCAATGGGAGCTGAACTATAAATCCATCAATTGCTGCATTTGAGTTTAAATTATTAATTTGCTGAAGGATTTCTGCTTCTGTTGTTTCTTCAGGTAGGTGAATTAGGGTGGATTCATATCCAATTCTTTCACAAGAACGAACCTTACTCCCAACATAAGTGAGACTGCCACCATCGTTTCCAACCAATATCGCTGCAAGGTGTGGAGGACGCTTCGCGTCCTTAACCAACTGATCTACTCGAGCTGCAAGCTCTGCTTTGATACCATTCGCTGTTTGTTTACCGTCTAATATTATCATATTCCCTTCATCATTTCCATCAATTTACCTGCACCACCACGCTGAACCATTTTCATCATTTTTTGCATCTGCTCAAACTGCTTGATCAGTCTGTTGACATCCTCAAGTTTGGTGCCTGAACCCAATGCAATGCGTTTTTTACGACTGTGATTCAGTAATTTGGGCTGGCTTCTTTCTTTTGGGGTCATAGACTGAATGATGGCTTCAGTTCCTTTGAACGCATCTTCATCAATATCATCATAAGAAATTTTATTAGCTCCAGGAATCATTCCCGCCAAGTCCTTGATACTGCCCATTTTTTGGACTTGTTTGATTTGAGAGAGAAAATCATCAAACCCAAATGAATTTTTTTTGAGTTTCTGTTGGATTTTTTTAGCTTCTTCTTCGTCGAAAGCTTGCTGTGCACGCTCGACCAGTGACACCACGTCCCCCATTCCAAGAATACGTTCTGCCATCCGATCTGGATAAAATACATCCAGTGCATCTAACTTTTCTCCCGTTCCGATAAATTTAATTGGTTTGTCAACTACAGACTTAATCGATAGGGCAGCACCCCCACGAGCATCTCCATCGAGCTTGGTTAAAATCACGCCATCAAAATTGAGGCGGTCGTGAAATACTTTTGCAGTATTAACCGCATCTTGGCCTGTCATTGCATCAACGACAAACAGGGTTTCGGAGGGAGAAACGGATTTATGAATAGCTGAAATTTCGTCCATTAAGACTTCATCAACGGCCAGTCGACCTGCAGTATCGACGATTACAACTTGATGACCATTCTTCTCAGCATGGGAAACCGCAGAATTTGCAATGCCTACAGGGTCATCAGAAGTGGGCTGATTAAAGACCTCCACGTCGATTTGTGAGCCGAGAACTTCAAGCTGGTCACGAGCTGCTGGACGATGCACGTCACATGCAACAAGAAGTACTTTTTTGGATTGGATTTTTTTGAGATGAGCAGCCAGTTTAGCAGAAAAGGTTGTTTTACCTGATCCCTGTAGGCCCGCCATTAACACTACGGCTGGTTTGTTGTTCAAATCCATACCGGTTTCCTTCCCTCCCATTAGGTCAGCTAGTTCATCTTTAACAATCTTAACAAGGAGTTGACCAGGATTAATAGTTGTGAGTACCTTTTGTCCGAGTGCCTTTTCTTTTACTGTATCGGTAAATTCTTTGGCGGTTTTAAAATTGACATCGGCATCGAGAAGAGCACGACGTATTTCCTTCATGGTTTCGGCAACATTTATCTCAGTAATGCGACCGTGACCTTTCAGTACTTGGAGTGCACCCTCTAATTTTTTACTAAATCGATCAAACATTTATGATTCGTATTTGAAAGGGATAAAAATACATAAACTAAGTCATTTTAAACTTTTGATGAAGTCCAAAAATAACCAACACGTGTGGAAAAGTAATAGCCGCGAGAAACGCAAAAAAAAGTGCCAAAGGGTTAAGGCCAATTTGCTCATTGTAGACAAAGAACAAAGAAAGTCCTACAATTGAAATCGTCCAATACGGAAAAGCATCCTTTAGGTATGCAAAATATTCATTTGGCCTATTGTACAACGTCCGGGTTTGGTCTTGCAAAGAAGGCAAACTATGCCAAATTATAAAATAGGTGCCAAAACTAACAATCAAATTGGACGTCCAAAATAAAAGCACAAGAAGACACGATTGGAGTAAAACATCGATAATCATTGTTTTAGCTAACGAAAATTGAAGAAGTAAATACAGCAAACACAAACAAACTGAGATGTAGGCCATAAATTGAAACGAAATTGGTGCAATGTGTATATCACTCAATTCCTTTATTATAAATTGAGTTTGCTCGGTATGTGACCAAAAAAGCATGGAAAACAGGAAAGAGCCGTAAACGAAATAGAAAAACTTAGGGGATTTTGTTTTTGATTGAAAACGATGCGTCCATTGTTGTTCACCAAAATGGTAACAACTAAATAAAATAAAAAATAGTAGGGCTATTAACGGAAAATGGTATAAAATCAAACTAAAAAGCATAACAGTAGCGACATAAACCATAAAACGCTCTGATTTTGTGCGCATAAAACGTATACTTTGCAGTAATCTTAAGTCATTTGCTCCATGAAGGAGTCCGATCGTTAAAACACCAAAAACAGCCAGATAATCGATTGCCAAGGAAGTTGTTATTAAATTGGTAATCATACAAATAATTGTTAGATATACTCTGATATCATCAAGTTTTTGAACAATTTTTTGCAAGGTGTTTATAATTATCATGAAAAAAATTGTTTAAATATAGTTGAATTGTTTAATTTTTTTTAGATTTGTCTAAACAATAATTTTAAAGGAACTATGACTAATTTATTTTATATTATAAACGATCATGGCGGAATGGGCCTTGAAGAATTTACTTTCTTTATTGGTACCATGGCCCTTATGGGTGCGTCTGCATTCTTTTTCTTATCTCTAAGTCAATTTGATAAGAAATGGAGAAATTCAGTTTTAATCTCTGGTCTTATTACTTTCATCGCTGCAGTTCACTACTATTATATGCGAGGAGAGCTTGGGCCTGATGGTTCAGCAGGAGATATTACTTCGATACGTTACATTGACTGGATCCTTACGGTTCCATTAATGTGTGTTGAGTTTTATCTTCTACTAAAAGTAGCAGGAGCTACCACAAAACACCTTCGTGATTTAATCGTGTTATCCTTAGTAATGTTAATCTGTGGATATGTTGGTGAAGCAGGAATGGGTAGTGCCCAAATTTGGGGACTGTTTTCAGGTGTAGCATATTTTGCTATTGTCTACATGATAAAGTTTGGAGACCTCGCAAAACTTGCGAAATCTGCTGGTGGTTCAGTTGAGACAGCACACAACACCTTATTCTGGTTTGTACTTGTTGGTTGGGCAATCTATCCCATAGGATATATGATTGGTACTGCTGATGGCCAATGGTATTCATTTATGGCTAATGTAGGACTTGATATGAATGTCGTCTACAACATTGGTGATGCGATTAACAAAATTGGATTTGGTTTAGTTGTTTATGCAGCTGCTGTTAAGGAGACAAAATAAGCAATTTCCAACCATATTAAATTAAAAAAAACCACCTTCGGGTGGTTTTTTTTACATCTGCTTTGGACATTCAATTCCGAGAATTCGCATCCCCGATTGAATCACATGACCTACTTGGCTGACCATACGCAATCGAAAATGCCGTATGTGCTTATTATCAGACAAAATCACAACTTTTTGATAATAGGAGTTAAAGCGTTTGACCAATTCATAAACATAATTTGCAACCAGTGCAGGACTGTACTGCTCCGCTGCATTTTGAATGGTTTGGGGGTATAGCTCAAGCCACTTCAACAATTCTTTTTCTTTTGGATCTAAAGTTATTTCCATGGAAATTTTTCCCTTTTCATTATTAGATTGCTTTACGATTGATTGAATACGGGCATAAGCATATTGGATAAAAGGGCCTGTATTTCCGTTAAAATCAACAGATTCCTTTGGATTGAAAAGAATGCGTTTGGTTGGATCCACTTTTAAAATATAGTATTTTAAAGCGCCGTTACCAATTTGATGATATAGCTTGTTTTTCTCTTGTTCATCTAATCCATCGAGTTTACCAAGAGAAGATGAAATATTCTGTGCTGTACCAATCATATCTTGCATCAATCCATCTGCATCAACTACAGTGCCCTCACGACTCTTCATCTTACCAGATGGCAAGTCAACCATTCCATAACTCAAGTGATGGAGTTGTGAGGCCCAATCATAGCCCAACTTATTTAAAATCAAAAACAGGACTTTAAAATGATAATCCTGCTCATTACCAACTGTGTAAACCATCCCGTTCACATCAGGGTGATCTTTATACCGTAACAAGGCTGTGCCTAAATCTTGTGTAATGTAGACGGAAGTACCATCAGCACGAAGGACGAGTTTTTCATCTAATCCCTCATCACTTAAATCGCACCAAACGGAACCATCTTCTTTTTGAAAGAATACACCAGAAGATAAACCTTGATCGACTATATCTTTCCCTAATAAATAGGTATCACTTTCATAATAAAATGAATCAAAAGACACCCCAAGCTCTTTATATGTCTCCGCAAAACCGTCATAGACCCAAGCATTTAACTTGGCCCACAATGCACGAATGTTTTTGTCGCCTGCCTCCCATGCACGAAGCATTTCTTGTGCTTCTATTTGAATCGGAACCTGATTCTTTGCTTCTTCCTCATTTATTCCAGACTTAATCAATTCGGCTAGCTGTTTTTTATATGTTGTATCAAAAGCAACATAATATCGACCAACGAGTGCATCTCCTTTTTCACCAGTCGATTCGGGCGTTTCTCCATTTCCTATGGCTTTCCATGCAACCATTGATTTACAAATATGAATCCCTCGATCATTGATGATTTGAGTTTTATGAACCTGGTAACCCGCAGAAATCAGCAATTGGGATACCGATGCTCCTAACAAATTGTTTCGAATATGACCAAGGTGTAATGGTTTATTGGTATTGGGAGAAGAGAACTCAACCAATATCTTTTTGCTGTCGGCAGTTACTGGTTGAATTCCAAAGCTTTCTGGGTATTGTATGTCAGATAAAAAACCAAGATAATAAACATCATCAATGATCAAATTCAAAAAACCTTCAATCACATGGTATGCCTTGATTTCATTGATGCGATTCTGTAGGTATGTGCCAAGAGCATCAGCCAAATCGGTGGGTTTGGATTTTATAAAGCGAAGAAGAGGAAAAATAACTACCGTTAAATCACCATCATGATCTTTTTTTGTGGGCTTAATCTCCAGAGCATCGATTTGTGTGCTGTGCTGGTCTATTGTGAACTTTTGAACATTTTGTTGGATTTGATATACCAATCGCATGAGCTATATTTGTTTGTAAAGATAAGTTCTTTTGAATTGAGTTTAGTTTACTTTTGTAATCATGTTATTGAATGTTTCCTATAACGATTCCAAGCAAGAGAAAACCATAACTGATTTAGTTGGTAAACCATTTAACTTACGAGATAGAATGAAATTTTCGGGTGTTGGCTCGCCCAAACTTCAGATTGTTAGCAGCAGTCCTAAAATTGCGAACTTACTAATACTTGATAACAACCTGGATGTATGCAATATCGAAATCCGACCCAAAGGGATAATTGTTCGATTTCGAAGTTTACTCGAAACTTATGCCATGGTAATCCCATTCTATAAACTCAGTGTGTTTAAAGGAAAATCCTCTAGCTATTCTATCCATACTGATGGACAGAAAATCGAGATTCACACTGATAAACACACAATTAAATTTTTTTCAAAGATTATGGGGTTTAGAGCAAAATACATCGAAAACCCTACGTAAACAACTCTGCCATCATACAAAGTGCACTTCCTCCTCCTAACCAATCGATTGTCGACAAAGGAGAATGAATGATTGTAAGTTTTGATGACAACTCTGCTTTTTGAGAATCTGTGAGCGCATGAAAGGCCGATGTACTCATCCCAAGAAGCCGATTTTCTTTAATTGATTGTAGCTCCAAAACATTTCCTGCAAATTGATAAATTTGTTTCATTGCTAATAGACGGAATCAGTATACTTACATACTTTATCTTTTCTCGATGGATACATAAGAGCGTTGCTGCTCTCCTGTATAGACCTGACGTGGGCGACCAATTGGTTCTTTTTGTTTTCGCATTTCACGCCATTGTGCGATCCATCCTGGTAAGCGCCCTAAAGCGAACATGACAGTGTACATTTCGACAGGGATTCCCATCGCGCGGTAAATAATACCAGAATAAAAATCAACATTTGGATAGAGCTTTCTAATTACAAAATAGTCGTCTTCAAGCGCCGCTCGTTCAAGTGTTTTTGCGATATCTAAAACAGGGTCGGTAACACCCAAATCGTTGAGAACCTCATCTGCTGTTTTCCTAATTATTCGAGCACGTGGATCAAAGTTTTTATATACACGATGTCCAAAGCCCATCAGTCGGAAAGAGTCTGATTTGTCCTTAGCCTTGTCGATGTACTTCTTAACATCTCTATCATCGTTTTTGATATCTTCAAGCATTTCAATTACTGCTTGGTTTGCCCCTCCGTGAAGTGGCCCCCATAAGGCAGAAATCCCGGCTGAGACAGAGGCAAACAAGCCAGCATGAGATGAGCCAACTATTCGCACTGTTGAAGTTGAACAATTTTGCTCATGGTCCGCGTGAAGAATTAGTAATTTGTTAAGTGCATTATCAATGACTGGATTAACGACATATTCTTTATTGGGTTTGCGGAACATCATACGAGCAATGTTTTCAACATAGCCAAGGGCATAGTCACCATATTTCAATGGTAAACCCATTCGTTTCCGATACACCCAGGAAACAAGAATCGGAAGTTTACCCATGATTCGAACAATAGCATTATAGATTTGATCATCCGCATTTACATCGACAGAACTGGGGTTAAAAGCAGTTAGGCCACTAGTCAATGAAGAAAGAACACCCATAGGGTGAGCACTTTTGGGAAAGCTCTCTAGGATTTTTTTAAGGTCTTCATCAACATATGACTCTTCTTTAATATCATGCAAAAACTGATCATGTTGATCTTGTGTAGGTAGTTCTCCAAAAATCAAAAGATAAGCAACTTCTAAAAAATTGGCTTTTTCAGCCAATTCATCAATTCCATAACCACGGTAACGCAAAACCCCTTCCTCGCCATTTAAAAAAGTAATCTTGCTCTCACAAGACCCTGTATTTTTAAATCCTGGGTCAAGAGTAATTAATCCAATCTGTTGGCGTAAGGCCTTCACGTCTATTGCGTGCTCCCCCTCACTTCCTTTTACAACAGGGAATTCGACTTGCTTTCCATTAAATTCAATCTTGGCTTTTGAAGACATTTGCTAGGTTTGTCCTACAAAAATACAATAGGATTAGCAAATAAGCGAAGAGTTGGCGAAATATCCGCTAGTCAAAAACCTTAAAAGCTTTCTCTTGTGGAAAATAAGCATCATTCGCAAGCTGCTCCTCGATACGTAATAGCTGATTATACTTTGCCATACGGTCACTACGAGATGCTGATCCTGTTTTGATTTGACCAGTATTGAGAGCTACAGCAAGATCAGCAATGGTATTGTCTTCTGTTTCACCACTTCGGTGCGACATGACAGAGGTATATCCTGCACTGTGAGCCATATCAACAGCTGCTATTGTTTCAGAAAGGGTTCCGATTTGATTGACTTTAATAAGAATCGAATTAGCAATATTATTGTCAATCCCTTTTGATAAACGTGTGACATTGGTCACAAATAGGTCGTCTCCGACAAGCTGTACCTTATCTCCAACTTGTTCAGTGAGGTACTTCCAGCCCTCCCAATCATTTTCGTCCATACCATCCTCTATGGATAAAATGGGATATTTTAAAGACAACTCAGCGAGATAATCTGCTTGTTCTTTTGGTGTTCGAACCCTACCCTGATCCCCTTCAAATTTGGTGTAATCATATTTTCCGTCAACAAAGAATTCAGCAGCAGCACAATCAAGAGCAATTCGCACTTCCTCTCCTGGCTGATAACCCGCATTTTGGATTGCCAGCAATATGGTATCTAGCGCATCCTCAGTGCCGTCTAAAGCAGGCGCAAACCCACCTTCGTCTCCAACAGCGGTACTTAAATTTCGCTTGTGTAGCACTTTTTTGAGATGGTGAAAAATTTCAGTTCCCATTCGAAGTGCTTCCGAAAAAGAATTTGCCTTAATTGGCATGACCATAAATTCTTGAAAAGCAATGGGAGCATCAGAATGTGAACCACCATTGATAATATTCATCATCGGGACAGGGAGTGTATTCGCATTTGTCCCGCCGATATAACGATAAAGAGGCATTCCCAACTCATTTGCAGCAGCTTTCGCAATCGCTAAGGAAACTCCTAAAATTGCATTGGCTCCAAGCTTTGATTTGTTTGGTGTTCCGTCAAGCTTGATCATCAACTGATCCAAGTCTTCCTGTTCAAAAACAGATTTGCCAATCAATTCTTTTGCGATAATCTCGTTAACATTACTCACAGCTTGTAGAACACCTTTCCCCATAAAAGCATCGCCTCCGTCTCTCAGTTCAACAGCTTCATGCTCGCCAGTTGAAGCACCTGAAGGAACTGCAGCTCTTCCAAGAACTCCGTTTTCCGTTGTCACATCAGCCTCAACAGTAGGGTTGCCACGGGAATCGAAAATTTGTCTCGCGTGGATATCAATAATAATACTCATAGCTTATTTTTTTTATCTATAATAAGTTGGATGAATTGATCGAAAAGGTAGGACGAGTCGTGCGGGCCAGGGCTTGCTTCCGGATGGTACTGCACAGAAAAGCAAGGTTTCCCATTGACGCGTATACCAGCAACGGTATCATCATTTAAATGGAGATGGGTGATGGATACATTATCATTATTTTCAGTTGCATCGCGGTCAATGGCAAAGCCGTGGTTTTGCGAAGTGATTTCGCCTTTTTTCGTTTCAAGATTGAGAATAGGATGATTGATTCCACGATGCCCATTTCGCATTTTATATGTTGATATTCCTTGTGAGAGGGCGATGATTTGATGCCCTAAACATATCCCAAAAAGGGGTTTGTTTTCAGCAAGAATTTGTTTCGCAACTTCAATCGGACCAGTCAATGGCTCAGGGTCACCAGGGCCATTTGAAAGAAAGTATCCATCTGGATTCCATGCAGACATGGTTTCAAAATCCGTATCGTAGGGAAACACTTTGACATAGACATTTCGAGAAACAAAATTTCTCAAAATATTCTTTTTGATTCCAAGGTCTAAGGCAGCAATTTTCATTGGCGCAGAAGGATCGCCTTCATAATAAGGCTCTGCAGTAGAAACTTTAGAGGCCAATTCGAGACCCTTCATTGATGGCACTTTCTGTAATTTTTGTTGTAAGCTTTCCATTGCATCAATTTCAGTAGAAATCAATGCGTTCATCGCTCCATGATCACGGATGTAGCTCACCAGTGCCCGTGTATCAACATCAGAAATGGCGACTAGGTTTTGTTTCTCAAAAAACTCGAAAAGAGACTCATCTGCAGCAGGACGCGAATGTTCAAAGTTGAAGTTTTTACAGATTAGCCCAGCGATTTGGATTTGAGCGGATTCTACCTCTTGATCATTCACGCCATAATTACCGATATGCGCATTGGTGGCAACCATAAGTTGGCCAAAATATGAGGGATCCGTAAAAATTTCTTGATAACCAGTCATTCCAGTGTTGAAACAAACCTCGCCAGTTGCAGTACCGTTGATGCCAACGGATTTTCCAAAAAAAACAGTTCCATCTTCGAGCAAGATAAATGCTTTAGGACGCAGACTGTACTTACTCATCTTGATTCTTAGTTACCACAAAAATAGCATAAAAAAAAGGATAAATACAATGGTTTATCCTTATTAATTATTAAGAAAATCTTGAAGATTTACACAACACTATTCTTGCTTATCGTCTTTTGACTCTTCTTGATTTCCATTAGCTTCAGAAGTGGTTTCTGTAGTGTCTTCAGCGACTTCTTCAGTTGCGGGTTCTGCATCTTGCGTCTCCTCTGCTGATGTCTCTGGAGTTGGCGTCTCTTCTACTGCTACTTCATCACTTTCTGTTTCAATAGAAACTTCCTCAGCCACTTCATCGACAACGTCTTCAACCACTTCAGCTTCAACAGCAGCTGGTGATGCTTCTAACTTTTTCTTACCACCGCGTCGACGTGAGCGCTTTTTAGTGGGCTTATCTGTCACATAGGTGTCATTGAAATCAACAAGCTCAATCAAAGCCATCGAAGCATTATCACCAAGGCGGCTTCCTACTTTGATAATCCGTGTGTATCCACCAGGTCGATCTGCAACTTTTTCAGCGATATCGCGAAAAAGTTCGCTAACCGCATATTTATTGCGCAAAGCAGAAAAAACGACTCTACGATTGTGGGTCGTATCACTTTTGGCCTTTGTGATTAGTGGTTCAACAAACTTCTGGAGTGCTTTGGCTTTTGCAACAGTGGTATTGATACGCTTGTGCTCAATCAAAGAGGATGCCATATTGGCCATCATTGCTTTTCGATGAGAGGCCGTTCTCCCCAAGTGTGCAATCTTTTTTCCGTGTCTCATAATACGATTCTTTGCAAGGGATTAATCCTTGTCCAATTTGTATTTACTCAGGTCCATTCCGAAATTGAGCCCTTTAGAAACAACCAGATCTTCAAGTTCAGTCAATGACTTCTTCCCAAAGTTTCTAAACTTCATCAAATCGGATTTGTTAAAAGAGACCAAATCGCCAAGGGTATCAACTTCAGCAGCTTTTAAGCAATTTAACGCACGAACTGAAAGATCCATGTCGATAAGTTTTGTTTTTAATAGCTGGCGCATATGAAGAGACTCCTCATCATATACTTCAGATTGTGCAATTTCGTCAGCTTCTAAAGTGATCCGCTCGTCAGAGAACAACATAAAGTGGTGAATTAATGTCTTGGCAGCTTCCGTTAAAGCATCCTTCGGGTGAATAGACCCATCGGTTATGATTTCGAAGATGAGTTTTTCGTAATCCGTTTTCTGCTCAACTCGGAAGTTTTCGATACTGTATTTTACATTTTTAATTGGCGTGTAAACAGAATCAATGGCAATAGTTCCGATAGGTGCAGTCACTTTTTTATTTTCCTCAGCTGGCACATACCCTCTACCTTTGTCAATTGTAAATTCAAAGTTGAGATTTACACTCTTATCCATATTACAAATCACCAAATCTGGATTGAGGACTTGAAAACTAGATATAAACTTCTGTAAATCTCCAGCTGTTATTTTTTCCTGATTGGAAACTGCTACACTTACTGTCTCATCATCCATTGCATCGATTTGTTGCTTTAAGCGGACTTGCTTAAAGTTTAAGATCATTTCGGTGACGTCTTCAACGATTCCGGGAAGAGTTGAAAATTCGTGATCAACTTGATTGATACGCAAAGAAGTAATGGCAAATCCTTCAAGAGAGGATAACATCACTCGACGTAACGCGTTACCAATTGTCAATCCGTAACCAGGTTCAAGAGGTCGAAATTCGAATATCCCCTCAAACTCTGTGGATTCAATCATTACTACTTTGTCGGGTTTTTGAAAATTAAATAATGCCATTCTAAATTATTTTGAATAAAGTTCTACAATCAATTGTTCTTTTATGTTTTCTGTGATTTGTTCACGAGTTGGTACAGAAACCATGGTTCCCTCAAGAGTGGCTTCATTCCATGATAGCCATTCTTGAACGGCACTGGATTGAGCAACTGAACGTTCCACAACCGCAAGCGATTTTGATTTTTCACGCACACCTACAACATCACCTTCTTTGATATGGGTTGAAGGGATATTATTAACGGAACCGTTTAGTGTAATGTGACAGTGGTTAACCAATTGACGCGCAGCACTTCTTGTTGGTGCAATTCCCAATCGATAAACGATATTGTCTAAGCGAGATTCACACAATTGAAGTAATACTTCACCCGTTACGCCTTTACTTCGACTAGCGCGATCAAATAAATTTCTAAATTGACGCTCCAAAATCCCGTATGTGAATTTTGCTTTTTGCTTTTCCATAAGCTGAATAGCGTATTCAGACTTCTTTGGGCGACGGCGGTTGTTTCCGTGTTGCCCTGGAGGATAATTTCTTTTTTCAAAAGCTTTATCCTCTCCGAAAATGGCCTCACCAAACTTTCGGGCTATTTTTGTTTTTGGACCAGTATATCTTGCCATAGTTTTAATTTAGTGGAAGGGGAATGAGAATTAAGGTCTATCCTTCGTCAAACTAATTCCCTTCTATTGATTATTATACTCTTCTTCTTTTCGGTGGTCTACATCCGTTGTGGGGAAGTGGTGTAACATCAACAATTTCAGTTACTTCAATTCCCAAATTATGAATGGTTCGGATGGCAGATTCACGACCATTTCCCGGACCTTTCACAAATACTTTTACTTTACGCAAGCCAGCTTCTAACGCGACTTTAACAGCATCCTCAGCAGCAAGTTGAGCGGCGTAAGGGGTGTTTTTCTTTGAACCTCTAAATCCCATTTTACCAGCAGATGACCAAGAGATTACATCACCTTTGGTATTGGTTAGAGATATGATAATGTTGTTAAATGAGGCCGTAACATGCGCTTCTCCGAATGATTCAATAACAACATTTCGTTTTTTAGAACTCGTCTTAGACATAAATCAGTGATTATTTGGTTACTTTCTTTTTATTCGCAACAGTTTTACGTTTTCCTTTTCGTGTTCTAGAGTTGTTTTTGGTTCTCTGTCCACGGAGAGGAAGTCCAATTCGATGGCGAATCCCTCTAAATGAGCCAATGTCCATCAATCGCTTTATGCTGATCTGAATTTCCGAACGAAGTTCTCCTTCAATCTTGTATTCTGAAACGGCATCACGAATTCTTCCAATTTCGTCGTCACTCCAATCAGAAACTTTTTTGTTTACATCAACACCTGCATTTTCTAAAATCTGCTTTGCTCTACTTTTACCTACACCAAAAATATAGGTCAATGCTATTTCACCTCTTTTTTGTTTTGGAATATCTATTCCTGAAATTCTTGCCATAATTACCCTTGTCTTTGTTTGAATCGAGGATTCTTTTTGTTAATGACATATAAGCGTCCATTTCGACGTACAATCTTACAGTCTGCGCTTCTTTTCTTTAATGATGCTCTAACTTTCATAACTAATATCTATATGTAATCCGCGCCTTTGTCAAGTCGTACGGACTCATTTCAAGTTTTACTTTATCTCCTGGCAACAACTTGATATAATGCATGCGCATTTTACCAGAAATGTGTGCCGTAACAACGTGACCGTTTTCCAACTCTACTCGAAACATGGCATTGGATAAGGCCTCAATAATCTGTCCGTCTTGCTCTATAGCAGGTTGCTTTGCCATGATTATCCTTTTCTTTTATTTACCGTTGTCATCAATCCGTCATAATGACGGTTAAGCAAGTACGCATTGACTTGCTGAATCGTATCGATAGCAACTCCAACCATAATCAATAGTGAAGTTCCTCCATAAAATAGTGCCCAACCTTGCTGTAATCCCAACAATTGGTATGCAACAGCTGGTAATACAGCGATTGCTGCTAAAAACAACGACCCAGGGAAAGTGATATGAGACATTACACGATCCAAAAAGTCAGCTGTTTCTCCTCCAGGACGTATCCCAGGGATAAATCCTCCGTTTCGTTTAAGGTCATCGGCCATCTTGTTAGTAGGAACCGTAATCGCAGTGTAGAAATAGGTAAAAACAATTATTAAAATTCCAAACAGGATATTGTACCAAAGGCCAAAAATGTCTGAGAAGGATGCCTGCATCCATTGACCAACGGCATTGTTGCCAATTGCTTGTCCAAGGTATGCTGGTGCAAACATAATCGCTTGCGCAAAGATGATTGGCATAACACCTGATGCGTTAAGTTTTAGTGGAATGTATTGACGAGAACTACCTTGATTTTTTGCATATCCTCCAGCTGCCGTACGACGTGCATATTGAACAGGGATTTGACGAACCGCCAAAACCAAAAGCACACAAAGGCCATTGACAATAATCCAAATCACTAACTCGACTAGAATCATGATAAGACCCCCATTATTTTCAGTCACTCTAGAAACAAATTCTTGGACAAAAGACAATGGCATTGTAGCAATAATACCAACGGTAATCAGTAAAGAAATTCCATTCCCAATTCCCTTATCTGTAATTTTTTCGCCCAACCACATCGCAAAGATGGTTCCTGTTACCAATATTATTACCGAGGTAATAATAAAGGTAGGTCCTTTACCAAGTAAGAAAGCAGAGTCAGGAACGCCAAGTGCACCCAATCCATAAAGATAAGCTGGTGCTTGAACAACACAAATCGCGATTGTCAACCAACGTGTTATCTGATTGATAGTTCTGCGACCACTTTCACCTTCTTTTTGTAATTTCTGGAGATACGGGACGGCTATTCCCATCAATTGAACAACAATAGAAGCAGAGATATATGGCATAATTCCCAAAGCAAAAACAGAAGCGTTAGCAAATGCACCCCCTGTAAAAGCGTTTAAAATACCCAAGAGCCCACCGCCGTCAGTACGGTTGGAAAGTTCGGAAAGCTGAAGCGAATCAATTCCAGGAAGAACAACCTGTGCACCCACACGATAGACAAGTAACAATCCCAATGTGAGACCCACACGGTTTCTCAACTCTTCAATTTTCCATATATTCTTTATAGCTTCTAAAAATTGTATCATAATCAATTAAGCATCTATTGCTTCTCCACCTGCTGCTTCTATAGCAGCTTTGGCAGATGCTGTGAATTTATGCGCTGTTATCTTCAATGGTGCTA
>Ga0066856_10000005_pt1 | contig 67661 bp, 67 predicted proteins | sample ETNtaG_5_FD_65605 | JGI IMG/M metagenome (GOLD analysis project Ga0066856, IMG submission 65605) | Marine microbial and viral communities from oxygen minimum zone, Eastern Pacific Ocean - ETNP201406SV205 | ecosystem: Environmental > Aquatic > Marine > Oceanic | place: Pacific Ocean: Eastern...
AGAACCTCCATTTTCGCTCACTGTTTCTAGTGTGGGATTTGAATCGGCTACTGTTGAAGTTACTTCTGCCAGTGGGTCGTTGACAATTCAACTATCCGAGGGCAACACACAACTCGATGAGATTGTTGTTTCCGCTTCTCGTTTTGCGCAGCGAATTTTCGAATCTCCTGTGACCGTTGAGAAGTTTAATGTTCGGCAAATTGCTGCCACTCCTTCTGCTGATTTCTTTAGTGGTTTGGAAGAAATTCGTGGTATTCAAGTCAACAAAGGCGGTTTAGTTTTTAGCCAAGTTAACACGCGAGGCTTTGGAACCTTATACAACGAGGGCTTTGTGACATTGGTTGATGGTATGGACAATCAAGCCCCAATATTTGGTTTTGCGATTGGAAATTTAATTGGACTAAACGAACTTGATGTTCAGAGTGTTGAAGTACTTCCTGGAGCTGCATCAGCTCTCTATGGGGCAGACGCTTATAAAGGAATTATGTTCATGAACAGTAAGTCTGCATTTGTTGATACAGGCGTAAGTGCTTATGTTAAGTCTGGGGTTACCAGTCAAGATGTTTCTGGTCAAAATGAATTTACAGATTGGGGTGTGCGAATTGCTCATGCCTTTAGCGACAAGTTTGCAATTAAAGCAACTTACAGCAATATTGAAGGAACTGATTGGGAAGCAGGTGATATGCGCTCTCAAGACTCTGATGGACGTCCTATCGATGGAGTAAACCCTCTTGATCCATCATATAATGGTATTAATGTTTATGGAGATGAACTTGGACTTAATTTTAATCTTTCAGAAAATTTTAGTGGAAATGTTTTGCCAGCAGTTGTTTTACCTTCCTCGTTAACTGGAGTTGAGGGACTTACACTTGCAGACTTACCTGCTTTAAATCCATCAACTGGCCAACCCTTACAAAACTTTTATACAGGCAATAACTTTAATAATGCCCTAGAATATTATCAATTTGTTTTTGGAACTCTAGCTCCTGGATTTTGGGGAACTGACCCACAACAAATTAATTTTACTGGATATGATGAACGTGCATTGACAGATGGAACTTCATCTAACTACAAATATAATGTTGAAGCAAGTTTCCGTCCATCTGATAATTTAGAGATAATCTTGGGTTCACGTCAAGGTGGAGGTAAGATAATTCTACAAGGTTTGAGTCGATATACAATTGACAACTTTAAGATGACTCAAAACAAATTAGAGGTAAATTGGGGCAAACTTAACTTAAAAGCTTACACTACAGAAGAAGACGCTGGTGACAGTTATGACACAAATGCTTCTGGATTGTTGATGTTTGCAGCCCAAAATGGGGGTGTTGCAGGTTGGTACGGAAAATATTTTGAAGGGTTTCATATGAGTGCGCTTGGAGGTGCTCAAGACCCCGCCTTAGCACTAGGCTTACTTCAACAGATTGCAGGGGACGTGTATGGAAATACTGCTCTTTTCTTAGGTAGTGGAGGTACTGCTGGTGCAGACATGTCAGGAACAACCTATGCCGATTATGGTATAAGTTCACTTGTTCCATATCACTATGCTGGGCGTACTGTTGCTAATGCTAATATGTTACAACCTGGCACATCTGAATTTGATGCCACATTAAATCAGATTACTTCAGCAACTGCAAAGTTGACAGATAACACAAAAACTCAATCATTTGAACTGAATTACGATTTGACAGATAATATTGATTTTGCTGACATTTTGATTGGAGGGTCTTATAGAAATAGCGACTTAAATACACAGGGTACTGTTCTGACAGATTATGATGGCCCAATTTCTTATTACCAATATGGAATGTATACGCAAGCCAAAAAGGACTTTGGAAAATTGACTCTTACAGGTTCAGTTCGATATGATAAAAGTGAATTTTTTGATGCTGTATTTACGCCTCGCCTTGGCGCATTACTTAATATTTCGGCTAATCAAAATCTTCGTATTTCTTATCAAACAGGATTTAGAAATCCAACTAATCAGGATCAGTATATTGGTCTTGTAGGGTCACGTACTGTTCTTATGGGATCTTCTCCTGATAGTGTAAATCGGTTTAATGTTGTATTTGATAGAGACAGAAATCCAGCAACTACAGATGATGTCGCCCAAGTTTCAGGTGATTTTGTATTTAATAACGCTATAAGTCCAGCATTACTTACTACCGGCCAAGTTGTTCCAGTAGAGGTCAAAAATGTTGAGCCTGAATACATTGTCTCATATGATATAGGTTATCGCTTTAACACACCAACTACATCATTTGATATTGCAGCTTATTTGAGCCAGTACGATAACTTTATTGCAACGCAGGATGTTTTGGTGCCTCTTCAGTATGGAGGTCAAGATGTTAATACTGCAATAGCTAATCAAGACTTATTCCCATTTTCAATTGATGGTAATGTTGATGAGGAAGTGAGTTCATACGGAGTAAGTCTTGCAGTAAATCAAGTCCTTACACAGAAAATAGGAATGAATATGTCATATGAATTCAATGATTTGGATTATACTCCAAGTTCTGAAAATCCATTATTCGAAACAGCATTCAATACACCAAAACACAGATTTAAAATTTCTGTTGTTGGACAAAACCTTAACGATAATATTGGATTTAATGTTTCTTTGCGTTCAAACAGTGAATACGAATATCAGGCGAGCTTTATTGATGAGACAATTGAAGCCAATACGGTCATCGATGCTCAGGTTTCATTTAACCTTGACAGCTTGAATACTGTTTTAAAAGTTGGAGGGACAAATATCGGAGGTGATGACTATGTGAGTCTTGTTGGATCAGGAATGATTGGTCAGATGTTCTATACATCACTTACCTTTAAGCCATAAAAATAATTTAAACATTGTTAAAAAAAGGGCGCTGAATATCGCCCTTTTTTTGTTTATCAATCATAGAAGTCTCAGTTTTTAACTTATATTTGCAGCCGACAAAAACAAGTATTCGTCAATCATTATTTTCGTATTCTATGGCTCAAGTAAAAGGAAAAGTGGTACAAATCATTGGTCCTGTCGTTGATGTGTCATTTGACTCTGCAGTTGCACCACTTCCCAACATTTATGATTCACTCGAAATCAGTAAAGATGATGGAAGTCAGCTTGTGTTGGAAGTGCAGTCACACATTGGTGAAGACCAAGTTCGAACCATTTCAATGGATTCAACAGATGGGTTGCAGCGTGGTGCAGATGTTGTTACTACAGGGAATCCAATTCAAATGCCAATTGGCGAGGCAGTCAACGGAAGACTGTTTAACGTAATTGGTGACGCCATTGATGGAATTGGCAATTTGCCAAAAACCAAAAAAAATGGATTGCCCATTCACCGTGAGGCACCAGACTTTGATCAGTTGTCTACTTCATCAGAAGTTCTTTTTACTGGTATTAAAGTCATTGATTTGATTGAGCCTTATGCAAAGGGTGGAAAAATTGGATTATTTGGTGGTGCAGGAGTTGGTAAAACCGTTTTGATTCAAGAACTTATTAACAACATCGCCAAAGGGCACGGAGGATTGTCTGTATTTGCTGGTGTTGGAGAACGCACTCGGGAAGGAAATGACCTGTTGCGAGAAATGCTCGAGTCGGGGATTATCAAGTATGGAGACGAGTTTATGGAGTCTATGGAAAATGGTGGCTGGGATTTGAGTAAAATTGATAAAGAAGCACTCAAAGAATCCAAAGCAACCTTTGTTTTTGGTCAAATGAACGAACCACCAGGAGCACGTGCACGTGTTGCACTTTCTGGTTTGACAGTTGCTGAATACTTCCGTGATGGCGCAGGTGATGGCCAAGGAAAAGATGTTCTTTTCTTTGTTGATAATATCTTCAGATTCACACAAGCTGGATCTGAGGTATCTGCACTACTCGGTCGTATGCCTTCAGCAGTGGGTTACCAACCAACACTGGCTACTGAAATGGGGGCGATGCAAGAACGAATTACCTCTACCAAAAAAGGATCGATTACGTCAGTACAGGCTGTTTATGTACCTGCGGATGACTTGACCGATCCTGCACCAGCGACTACTTTTGCTCACTTGGACGCCACGACCGTATTGTCACGTAAAATTGCGGAGCTCGGGATTTACCCAGCGGTTGACCCGCTTGATTCTACTTCAAGAATTTTAACTTCAGAAATCCTGGGTGATGAGCATTACAATTGTGCACAGAGAGTAAAAGAATTACTTCAGCGTTACAAAGAGTTGCAAGATATTATTGCAATCTTAGGCATGGAAGAACTTTCAGAGGAAGACAAACTTGCGGTTGCAAGAGCACGTCGTGTGCAACGATTTCTATCTCAACCTTTCCATGTTGCAGAACAATTTACGGGAATTCCTGGTGTTTTGGTTGATATCAAAGACACGATTAAAGGATTTAACATGATTATGGATGGTGAGCTTGACCATTTGCCAGAAGCGGCCTTTAACTTGAAAGGAACCATTGAGGAAGCCATTGAGGCGGGTGAAAAAATGCTTGCCGAGGCAAAAGAATCATAATTTATGCGTTTAGAAGTCGTCAGCCCTGAAGCAACTTTGTTCAGCGGTGAAGTCAATTCGGTTGTAGTCCCTGGAGCCAATGGTTCTTTTCAGGTTCTCGATAACCATGCACCCATCGTTTCTATTTTACATCCAGGAACCGTAAAAATTGGCGGAAAAATTTCTATCCCCGAAGAAACGGCGCACCACTTTAATCAACAAGGGGAAGATACCTTTTTGAATTTGCCAAACGGCGGAACACTCGAAATGCAGGAGAATAAAGTTGTGCTTTTAGCAGACTAGAATTTCATTTTGCAATAAGATTTACCCCAAAACATTTTTGAAGAAACAAAATAATATGAGAGTGACGATTGTTGTCTGCAAGCAAATGGCGTTTAAAAGATTTTCTCTTTTCATCTTTTTATTGGGATTTCAATTTCACATCACTGCACAAGAAACAGTTCTGGATGAGGTTGTTGTCTCATCGCCTCGTATTGAACTTTCGACAAATCAACAATCTCGCTCCGTTACTACGCTAACTGCTGAAGAAATTAAAAAAAGTGGTGCAACGACTTTAATCGATGCTTTGACTGATGTCGCTGGAATTGAACTTCGCAGTCGAGGTGCACAAGACGTGCAGTCTGATATTTATATTCGTGGCGGTGGATTTGATCAAGTTCTTCTTTTAATAGACGGGATTAAGGTAGATAACCCCCAAACTGGGCATCATACGCTCAATGCAATTATCCCGATAGAGATGATTGAGCGTGTTGAAATTCTAAAAGGAGCAGCAGGTCGTGTATATGGTCAAAATGCATTTAGTGGAGCGATAAATATCGTGACCAAGAAATCTTCTGCTGAAGACCTTAAGGTCACCTTCAGTGGTGGCTCATTTGACTATCAAAAAGCAGCTCTGTTTGCGGTAGACCAGCACGAGTCGTCAAGCCATACCCTTTATGCCGAAACCATATCTTCGGAGGGATACCGCTACAATACGGACTATAACAACCATAATTATTTATGGAAGTCGAGTTGGGAGACTAATCAAGAGCCGATTGAACTCTTGGCGAGTTTTAACAATAGACGTTTTGGGGCAAATGGGTTTTATGCATCTCCAACGTTTACCGATCAACATGAGGCCACGCAGAGCAGTTTACTTGGCCTAACTACTTCCATCAATGGGGATTGGCATATCAAACCAAAACTATATTGGAAAAGAGGGCAAGATGAGTTTATCCTGTTCAAAAACGACCCTAGTATTTATCGAAATATGCACATTACGAATAAAATAGGAGGTGAAGTAAATGCTTCTAAAAAGCATGCACTTGGTACGACTGGAATCGGTTTTGAGTTGGCTTATGTCAGCATCCAAAGCAATAACTTAGGAGAGCATGCTCGCACCTTAGCTCATGGCTATCTAGAGCATCGTTTTGTAAGCAGTCGCTGGGATGTCACACCAGGTTTTTCTGTGAGTCATTACAACGATCAGGACACCTTTTTCTATCCTGGGATTGATATTGGTTTCCAGATTAATGGGGGCTCGAGATTGTTTTTCAATTCAGGATATACCTATCGAATTCCAACCTACACCGATCTGTATTACAATGACCCAACAACACTAGGAAATGAATCCTTGCTCCCTGAAAACGCATTGTCAACAGAACTCGGATTTCGCCATCGCCAAAACAATTGGAAACTATCTATATCCCTTTTTCAACGCGATGCAAAGAACTATATCGACTATGTCGTGCTGGCAGGGGAAGAACGGTGGCAAGCCACCAATATCGATCAAATTTTATCCCAAGGGGGAGAGGTTGATGTTGTTGTAAACATTAGCCGTCATAAGTTCGCCATGGGCTATGCCTATCTCAACGATGATGTAGATAGTATCAGTTCTAAATTGTCACGCTATGCCATCAATTCACGTAAACACCACCTTTCCACTCGTTGGACCATAAGTTGGAATTCATTTATCACATCATCAGTATCCTATCGTTATGCCGAACAGGACTCGGGTTATCATTTCAATGTAGTTGATGCAAATATGGCGGTTGCGAAAGGGCGCGTTAAATTCTCACTTTCTGCACATAATATTTTAAACGCTGCCTACACGGAGCAGAATTTGGTCCCTATGCCAAAAGGGCATGTTTTACTTTCGCTTCAGTATCAGTTATACTAACTTCAATTGAGCTTATTGAGAGCATCAAAAATCAAATCATTTTCCCAACCTCGGTATTGCAGATAGTTGACCCATTTTTTCTTTCGTTGCGGTAGGGATTCTTTGTTTTTTTTCAGCTGACCCCAACGTTTTTCAGCGAGTGTATAGAATGTTATCCGATAGTCTTCTTCTGTTATTTGTGCCAGTGCTTTGTCGATGTTATAGCTGGTTATTCTTCTTTGTTTCAGTTCGTTGATGATCCGTTTTTTTCCCCACTTTTTAATGGAAAACTTACTGCAGACATAGAGCATTGTAAATCGTGTTTCGTTTAGAAAGTCGTTTTGAATCAAGTGGGAGATAACAGCATCAGTATCATCTTGAAATGCACCGAGCTGACGGAGTTTAGTTTTGACTTCTTGATGACAACGCTCTTGGTAATTACAGTAATGCTCCAGTTTGTTTTTAAACTCGTTAAGGGTGTGGACATTTTGCATAGTTCAAAAATAAAAAAAGCGACCCAAAACATTGAGTCGCTTTTATATCAAAAATGAATTACTTTACCACTTTTATCAAAAAAACGGTAGTGTAGATAGGTGTAAGCATCACGAGGAATCACAATAATCCACTTTTTGTGCTTAAGATACCATTGAAATCGAACAGACTTTACGCCTTGTACCAAATAGGCAGCTACAAAAGGATGCGCATGAAGGCGAATCTTCTTTTTACTGTGCTTTACATGGTTAACAATTCGTTCCACATCTGCCTCGATACGATCGAGGAGTACAATTGGAGCTTCTACTTCCCCGTCCTTATTTGGATTGGGTTCCATAGTTTTAATCTCCATTTCAGGTCTCACACGTTGACGTGTCATTTGAATAAGACCAATTTTACTTGGTGGAAGAATTTTATGTTTGGCTCTGTCAGCGTTCATTTCTTCTCGAAAGTGATCAAAGAGTTTTCTCCTATTTTCTGACCGGATCATATCGATAAAATCAATTACTATGATACCACCCATATCCCGTAAACGTAGTTGCCGAGCAATTTCGGTTGCAGCAATCAGGTTGACTTCAAGTGCAGTATCTTCTTGATTTTTCGCCTTATTTGACCGGTTTCCACTATTCACATCAATTACATGCAGTGCTTCGGTATGCTCAATAATCAGATAAGCCCCTCGGCTCATCGACACCGTGCGTCCAAATGAAGTCTTGATTTGTCGTTCAACACCAAAACGCTCAAAAATTGGAGTTTCAGAATTGAATAACTTGACAATTGCCTTCTTATCTGGTGCAATTTGATCTAAATAATCATTTACTTCACCCGCCATGTTATTATCGTCAACATGAATTCCAGTGAAGCTGTCATCAAAAATATCTCGTAATATACTCGATGCGCGGTTTAGTTCACTTAACACGCGTGATGGGTAATCGGCTTTGCGAATAGATTTACAAAGATCTAGCCATCGTTTGTGGAGCTGTTGCATATCACGATCGAGTTCAGCCACCTTTTTATCATGAGCAACTGTTCGAACTATCACACCAAACCCCTTGGGTTTAATGCTGAGCACCAATTTCTTGAGACGTGTTTTTTCTTCTCTCGTTGGAATTTTTTGAGAGATGGAAACGCGATCAGAAAAGGGAACCAAAACCAAATACCGCCCAGCTAAAGACAACTCAGAACTAATTCTGGGTCCTTTGGTTGAGATCGGCTCTTTGATGATTTGAACCAAAACAGACTGATTTGATTGAACAGCGTCTGCTATGGCTCCGTCTTTGTGAATTTCGTGTTCTAAAGGAAACTTCTTTAGAGAAAAATCTTTCACTTTACCTGTGCTTACACCTTTGATGAATTTTAGAAAGCTGCGTACTCTTGGTCCCAAATCATGATAATGCAAAAACGCATCTTTTTCATAACCTACATTGACAAATGCAGCATTCAGTCCAGGAAGTGTTTTTTTAATCTTTGCCAGAAAAATATCACCAACGTGAAACTTATTCGTGCCAACTTCCTTTTGAAACTCGATCAATTTCCCGTCCTTAAGCAAGGCAAAATCTACAGATGAGGATCTTGAACGAATGATTAGTTCTTTACTCATAATGATGATTTAGTTCCTCCGAATTGTGCATTCGAGGGAGGGATTAAACAATAAATTTGCACAGGATTTGTGTGCATCGGGGAAATGATTTTTTGCAGACAAAGGCCAAAAATCATTTCATGTCAAAGATCGTGTTGGGCAATACGGTTACTAAACCTACGCTTTTTTCTTATGTCGATTTGCGCGGCTTCTTTTCTTACGCTTGTGCGTGGCTACCTTGTGTCTTTTTCTTTTTTTACCACTTGGCATAGTATGTGTTTAAATATTAATACCTTTTTTAAGATACTTTCACCTTATTTTTAACGCTATCCAAAAATACTTTAGCGGGCTTAAATGCTGGTATGTTTTGTGCTGGAATCGAAATGGTCGTATTTTTTGAAATGTTTCTACCTTTCTTCTCGGCACGTGTCTTTATGATAAAGCTTCCAAACCCTCTAAGGTATACGTTTTCTCCTCTTTCCAGAGCAATTTTAACTTCTTTCATAAATTGTTCAACTACAGCTTGTGTCTCAATTTTTTCAACTCCGATACGATCAGAAATTTTGGTGACAATATCTGCTTTTGTCATGCTTATACGTTTTGGTTTTTTTATTTTTTTTGGTGAGCAAATATATAAATTATAATTGAGTAAATCTCTTGGTTATCAGTGTATAAATTAAATATCTTGTGGCCAATGTCAACAAATCATCATTTTTCTGCCAAAATCCAACGCTGGTATTCCATGCACAAACGCGATTTGCCATGGCGTCAGGACAATGACCCGTATCGCATTTGGCTTTCAGAAGTTATTCTCCAGCAGACTCGTGTTGCTTATGGTGAGTCCTATTTCAAGCTCTTTACGTCAACCTTTCCAACTATCCATGAACTGGCGAATGCCCCTGAATCTCAAGTGCTCAAATTGTGGCAAGGGTTGGGGTACTACAGCCGAGCGCGGAATTTGCATAAAACAGCAAAGATTATTGCCAATGTATTTAATGGAGTGTTTCCAAACACCTATACAGAATTGCTTGCTTTGCCTGGAATTGGCCCATACACCGCCGCCGCTATTTCTTCCATCTGTTTCCACCTCCCTCATGCAGTAGTTGACGGAAATGTTTATCGGGTTTTGGCACGATACTTCGGTATCGAGGATCCAATCGATAGAGGACAAGTTAAAACACGCTTTGCAACACTTGCCAATGAATTGCTAGATGCAAAACAACCTGGAAACTACAACCAGGCAATTATGGAATTCGGGGCATTACAATGCAAACCCAAAACCCCATTCTGTGATTTGTGCATTTTTAAAGATTCTTGTGTGGCTTTAGAGAAAAACAAAGTCAATGATTACCCTACTAAACAAGCAAGTAAGCCAGTCAGAAACAGATACTTCAACTACCTTGTTCCATTGCTGCCAAACAAACAAACCACCCTTATCCAAAGAAAAGGGAAAGACATTTGGCAGCATCTATATGAATTCCCTCTACTGGAGTCCAATAGCCCATTGACTGGGGAAAACATCAGCAAAGAATCCAATTTGCCCAAATGGGTTTCTGCAGATGAGGTTTCTCTTTTTAACCCTGAACCCTGGGTACATCAACTGTCTCACCAGCGTATTTATGCAAGTTTTTGGATTGTTCCAACTGATTCTATCGCCTCGACTCCCATTTTAATATCCAAACTGTCAGAATATCCTGTATCCAGACTCATTGAACGATTCTTGCACAAGTTTTTCGATTAGCTTACTTTTGATAGAAAGAACGTTATGAGCGGAACTGTAAATAAAGTCATGTTAATTGGTCATTTGGGAGACGAAGTCAAATTGAGATATTTTGACAATGGAGGCTGTATTGGTCGTTTTCCATTGGCGACCAATGAAAGCTACACCAACAAGCAGACAGGAGAGCAAGTCACCAATACGGAGTGGCACAATCTTGTGTTGAGAAATAAGGCGGCCGAAACCTGTGAAAAATATTTGAAAAAGGGGGATAAACTTTTTGTTGAAGGTCGTATCAAGACACGTAAATGGCAAGGAGAAGATGGCAATCCACGATATAGCACTGAAATTCATGTCGACGAGTTTACGTTTTTGAGCAATCGCCAAAAAGACTCATCTCCCCAGGAGTCAATGCCACCTGCAAACGATGAAGACGATCTTCCCTTTTAACTGAACCCATTTGTTGACAACACTTGTCTTTATTGCTAACGGAATCGACGTAGATCTCATACTTCGATTTTCTCTCGTTTTTTTGTTGCTAATTAGCTCTGGATTGACATCTGGATCTGAAGTTGCCTTTTTTGCACTCTCTCCAGCAACTTTAAAAGCAGCAGCCAATCATCCCAATCGAAAAAACCGATTGATGGCCAAACTTCGGCAAAATCCACAGCGACTACTCGCTACCATTTTAATTCTTAACAACTTGATTAATATCTCGATTGTGATGCTCTTTGCGAGTATGAATCACGACTTGTTTTCCAGCATACCATATCCTTGGCTTATCCTTATTATTGAGGTTGGTTTTGTTGCTGCAATTATTTTAATCTTTGGAGATATCATCCCCAAAGTTTACGCCAACCGAAACGCCGAATCTTTTGCACTGTTGTTGACCCTTCCTTTGTATGTCATTGACCGGTATCTCTTATTTTTTCTCGCTGTCCCCTTGAGCAAATTCACTTATTTATTAAATAAGCGATTACAAAAACGCACGTCTGACTTTTCTGTAGACCAATTGTCAAAAGCACTTGAGATGACCGAGGATTCTGCAACCTCAACGGAGGAACAAAAACTTTTGGAAGGTATCATCAATTTTGGAAACTTTGATGTTAAGCAAGTAATGAGGCCGCGCATCGATGTGTTTGCACTCAATCAAGAAGAATCTTTTAATGAGGTTTTAGAAAAAGTAGTGGAAAAGGGTTATTCGAGAATTCCAGTCTATAACGAACAGATTGACACCATAGCAGGGGTATTGTATATCAAAGATTTACTCCCGCACATTCATAAGAAAAAATTTGATTGGGTCTCCCTTCTTCGTGAACCTTATTTTGTTCCTGAAAACAAAAAATTAGACGATTTACTAACGGAGTTTCAATCGAAACGTATTCATTTGGCAGTGGTTGTTGACGAATATGGCGGGACCTCGGGAGTGGTTTCACTAGAGGATGTGATTGAGGAAGTTGTCGGTGAAATCAGTGATGAGTTTGACGATGATGACCTGATGTATTCCAAAATCGATGAGAACTCCTTTGTTTTGGAAGGCAAAACCTACCTCAAAGATTTTTATCGAATTTTATCCATTAAAGACCCAAAACCCTTTGAAGATAAAAAAGGGGAGTCAGAAACATTGGCGGGATTTGTTTTGGAATATCTCGGGTATTTTCCAAAATCACAAACTTCTTTTTCTTTTAGTGGGTGCTCTTTTGTGGTCGAAGCAACAGATCGTAAGCGCATTAAGCAACTCAAGGTGTCAAACAACAAAAAATAATTGACGGGTGAAAAAACTATTTGTCTTATTTCTTATTGTCGGTTGCAATACACCCATGCCAAAACCAAACGGGATGTTGGCGATGGATTATCCACCACCAACTTATCAACAAGCCCATATGGCTTGTCCGTTTACTTTTTATTTCAATTCCCTTTCTTCGATTGAGGTACAATCAAATTGCTTTTTCTCCATGTCATACCCATCAATGAAAGCAAAAGTATATATGACTTATTTCAATCTGAATGAGCATCAAATCGAAGATCTATACCAAGACTTTAATACCCGTCTTATGGAGCATACCAAACAAGAGGCGCGGATTCAAGAGAGTAGTTATGAAAATATCACTCAGCAAAAATATGGGAGGTTTTTTGAGATCACTTCAAATGCGCCATCTAATCTACATTATCTAGTGACGGATCAAAAAAATCACTTTATGTCAGGGGTTTTGTTTTTTTCTGCGACACCTAACTACGATTCGCTATTACCAGCGATTCAGTATATCAAAAATGATCTGCGACACTTCACAGAAAGTCTAGCCTGGCGTTAGCTCTTTTTCTTCGCGCAATTGGCTTTTATGCAACCGTCTTTTGCACAGCATGATGGCTTTGCATTTGATGAGGATGCCATATTAGAAACGACATAGGAATTTCCAGTATCTGTAACCGTTTGAACCAAATCATCAGTTTGTAGTGTGGAGGAGTTGTAAAGCACATTTGCAAGAGAGGTTTCGAAGTCCACAGATGCTTTTTGCACACCTTCCATCTTACTCAGATTGGTTTCGATTGCCTTGGCACAACCCATCTTACACATCATTCCTGATATCGAAAAGGAAGCTTCCGACAACTCGCCGTCGATTACCTTCTTACTTATCTCAACAGTAGTGCTAACTTCTTTTATTTCGGGTTTTGGGTTTTGTGTACATCCAAAAAGAACAAATAGGAGGGTGAGAGAAAAAATAAAAGATTTCATACTAAGATTTTATGGTGTAAATGTACCAATTTATATCAAACATTTTTGCACCTTTACTCACTACGTTCATGAAGATTCACAACGTCAAATGGATATATCTAGCCATACTTTCTTTGGTATGGGGGAGTTCTTATATTCTTATCAAATGGGGATTGGTAGCGCTCAGTCCGCTTCAGTTAGGGAGTCTTCGTCTTTTGATTTCAACGATTGCTTTACTTCTCGTCGGCTATTCGTCTTTACATGGACTTTCAAAATATCACTGGAAGTGGCTTGCCATTACGGGCTATGTAGGCACTTTTTTCCCTGCATTTTTTTTTGCTTTTGCACAGCAATATATTGATTCTGCAATAGCTGCCATTCTCAATGCACTTACGCCTTTGCTGACCATCATTTTCGGATTGTTATTTTTTCGGATTGACATTTTAAAAAAACAATATTTTGGAGTTGGCATTGGGCTGCTTGGATCTATCGGCTTGGTTTGGGGAGGCCTTGACACCACATCCAATATAAACCCAATTTACACTCTGCTGATTTTAGCAGCTTCCTGTTGTTATGCAATGAATATCCACTTTATCAAAATCCATTTGGCTCAAGTTGGGGTAATGGCCATTACATTGGGAAACTTTATGTTTATGGCGCCTGCAGCATTCTTGGCGCTTATCTATTCTGACTTTTTTTCTCCACAAACCTTTTCGCATCCAGATATTTATCCTGCAATTGGCTACATTACAATCCTCGCATTGGCGGGCAGTGCCTTTGCTAAATTCCTATTTAACAAATTTGTAAAAATCACCTCAGCGGTTTTTGCATCTTCAGTCACATACACACTTCCTGTTATTGCTCTGTTTTGGGGAGTATATGACGGAGAAACAATAAGCGCTTTTCAGTTGTTATCGGCAGTTGTTATCCTATTCGGAGTTTATTTATCTCACAAAAAAAAAATTACTCAGCACTAACTGTTTCTCCATTTATCTTAACATCTGTGAGAGTGGCATCAACTGCTTGTGGACCTAGAGGCACTGTTGTAGTAGTAGGAATCAGCAAGCTTCCAAAGCTTTTATAATTCCCATACGTAGTATCTTGTGTTTGGGTTTGCCCCATCATTTCAGTAACTGTTGTTTGTTTGAGTTTCAGACCTGATTCTATTGCATAGTAAGTTGTTGTAGTAGTACTTTGTCCTTTCATTTCGACTGCATAAGCTTTCTGACCATCAACTTCTTCAATTCCTGATAGAGTCACATTCTCATTTTCCATCATCTTGAATTCAGGAACAATCCCAGTGACAGCTTGCATATCTGCTGCCATTTCTGGAGGAAGATCCATGCTATTGCCCATTTGTTCAACTTTTGCGCCACTAGCGTTCACAGTTACAGTCGCCAATACATTTCCACCCATTTTGATGATTTGCTTTTGCTCATCAGCAGAGTTTATTAATGTGGATTCTAGGGCATTACCCATAAAGTTTGCACTGTAACTTATCTCAAGTGAGTTCACGGAATTGATTGTGTCAAATCCGCCTATTGCATTTATATAATTGGTAATGACTCCAGTGGCGGTGATATCATTTTCGACTTTTTCAACCACTTTTTCTTCAACTTCTTCTGGGTATAAAATGGCAAGAAAATAGTTTTCATCAAGGTATTGTAGTGCTACGTTTTGTAAATCCTCAGTCGTTAAGGCATCTACAACATCGAGATAGTTATAAAGTCGATAAGGGTCTCTACCGTTTTGATCTGTGATGCTTAAGTAACTTAGCCAGTAGCTGTTTTTCTCTATATTTTCTTTATAATCTACCCTTCTAGATTCTTTAACTTTTTCCAAATCTTCTTCAGATATACCATTCTTTTTGATTTCCTCAATGAGTTCAAGCGAAAAGTTGATCAGATCTTTTGCTTTTTCAGGACCACATGGAAATACAATGGAGAACGAGAGCAGAGGGTAGGGTATTTCTCTGAAGCTTGATCTCGCACCAACGCCATAAACACCACTCTCGTCTTCTCGAAGTTTTTCAATCAACTTGTTAGTAACAACATCAGATAAGGCACTTGCTGCTAAGCTTATTTTTCTGTCATAAGCGACATCTTCAATCCAATCTATATTGACAAAACTTTTTGGATCTGTCCCTTTTTCAACTATAAATTCATTGAAAACATCTTTCTGCCTAAATTCAGGCACAACAATATCGTCTTCATTGTCAGTTGCTGGAAGCGATCCAAGATAAGTTTCAACTAATTGCTCAAGATTATCAGGATCGAAATTACCTACAAAGTAATAGGAAAAATCGTTGGCATCAGCAAAGCGATCGACATGAAAATCATAGGTTTTGTCATAACTAATTTTTTCAAAATCTTCATCTCCAGGGAAACCTAAATAGCGATCGTTACCAATATTTTTTTCTTCTGCAACTGCAATCTGAAAATAATATTCGGGGTTGGAGAGTATCCCTTTATAAAAACCTTTCACATTGTTTATAAAGGCATTGAAGAAATCTGCATTTTTATTCAAAGCAGTGTGATGAAGGTAAACCATTTGTAAAAGGGAACTGATGTCTTTTGGAGTACTGCTTCCACTCAAAGTTTCTGAATACTGACCGACTGTTGAACTAACCGATACTGTATTCCCACTCATAAGCTTTTCAAGGTCTGATACCGAAAGCCCACCATAACCCGCTTGCGCATTGGCGTTAAGTTGTAAAGCAATCTCGATAAACTTAAGTTCATCATTACTTAATAGGCCTGATCCACCTTTACTGTAGGCACTAAACAATATCTGATCATTCTTAAAATCGGTTTGCTTGTAGGTCACTTTTACACCATTACTCAATACCAATCTTGTGACATCAAGTTTTTCGTCATAGCTTTTTGTAACAATTGATCCAGCTTCAGGAATAACTTCAATAAGATTACTTCGAAGTTCACTTTCTTGGTATGCACCAACTTTGGCATTTTCAACCTCTTTCATGATTTCTAAAACAGATTCATCATCAAAAATATCTTTACCCTCTTCTTCTTTTTGCTGAACGACCACCACCATGTTTTCAGGGTGTATGTAATCATTAATTCTAGAACTCACTTCTTCTAATTTGATTTCATTGAAAAGATTCTTGGCAGTTTCATATTCCCATTCGATAGTGGGGATGGGTTCGCTTTCAAGAAAATGACGAATGTATTGATTGACCAATCGACCGCTGTTTTGCTTTCCTTTTTCCTTCACTTGATTTTCTAGAGAAGTCAAAATGTTTTGCTTTGCCCTATCGAGTTCAGATTTTAAAAAACCATGTTCTGAGACTCGTTTATTCTCTGTTAAAATCGCTCCGATTGTAATCGGAAGGTTTTCTTTATTTGTTGAAGTGGCATTGGAGCTATACATCTTTTTTGTTCTTGCAAATCCACCTCCATATGAAGAAGAAGCATTCAAAAAAGGGGGCTTGCTGCTCGTAGCAAGCTCGTCGAGTCGAGCATTGATCATGCTGGAAAACAAGCGATCAATCAAATAGAATTTATAATCCCCAACAGTTGTCATTGGAGTGCTATCTTCCAAGTCCTTGTACATTATTTGAACGGTATTCACAAAGGCTTCTTCATCACTAACAGAAGATATTTTTGTATCGGAATGGTTGGGTAGTGAATAAACCACTCGCTCTCTTGGATTAGCGGGCATTGGTACATCCTTAAAATATTTTGTAACCAATTCTTTCATTTTACCTACTTCCATATCACCAACAACAATCAACGCCATTAAATCTGGCCGATACCAATCTTTATAAAAACGCCGAAGACTTTCATATGAAAATGTTTCAATACTCTCTTTTGTTCCAATGGGTAATCTTTCAGCATACTTAGATCCGTACATCATTTCCGGGAGATATTTTTTGATCATTCTCCATTGTGCACCCAAAGTAGTCCGATACTCTTCGGCAACTACACCTCGCTCAGCGTCAATATCTTCAGGATATAGTGTCATGTCGAAAATCATTTCTTTTAAGATCTGGAATCCTTTATCTAAATCATCATAATTTTCAGATGGAATGGGTAAGATATATACTGTCTCATCAAAGCTAGTATAGGCATTTAAGTCAGCTCCAAACTCAACTCCGATCGACTGTAGGTAAGAGATTATATCATTTTTTTCAAAACTTTTTGTGCCATTGAATGCCATGTGCTCTAGAAAGTGCGCCAACCCAAGTTGATTATCATCTTCCATAACGGAACCAACATTTACTACCATACGAAGCTCTACAATGTCATCTGGTTTTTGATTGTTTTGAAGATAATACGTCAATCCGTTTTCAAGTTTACCAATTTCAACTTCTGAAGATACTGGTATTGATTCATTAAGGTCTTGTGCATTGCTAACTACAATAAAAAGTATAGTTATTAGGTGAAAAAAAAATCTTTTATTCATTAATTTTGGTTTGTTGCAAATAAACAAAACAATTAATAATAACACAATAAAACTTTTGATGAAATAGAGATAAAAACTATATTTGCACGCTCTAAAAAGCTAAATAAAATAGAAATGTATGCAATCGTAGATATAGCTGGGCAGCAATTTAAAGTTGCAAAAGACCAAAAAGTATACGTGCATCGGTTGGACGCAAAAACAGGGACAAAAGTTTCTTTTGATCAGGTTTTATTGTTGGACGATGGCAGCAAGGTTACTATTGGCGCCCCTGCTATCGCCAATGCTTCTGTAGAAGCAAAAGTGGTCAAGCACTTAAAGGATGACAAGGTCATCGTATTTAAGAAAAAAAGACGTAAGGGATATCGTGTCAAAAATGGACACCGTCAGTCTCTCACGGAAATAGTAATCGAATCCATCGGGACTTCAGTAAAAAAGAAAGCAGCACCTGCTGCCAAAGCTGAAAAAGAAGCCGTAAAAGCCAAACCCTCCGCAAAAAAGGAAACTGCTAAAATAGCTTCTAAGAAAGCCGCTGCAAACCTAAGCGCAGATTTGAGTAGCAAGACAGTTGCTGAGCTCAAAGCAATGGCAAAGGATTCGGGTGTTTCAGGATATACGAGTTTGAAAAAAGCAGAATTAATCGCGGCTTTATCCGCTAAATAAAATATACCATGGCACACAAAAAAGGAGTAGGTAGTTCGAAAAATGGAAGAGAATCCGAATCGAAACGATTGGGTGTAAAGATTTTTGGTGGTCAGCCAGCAATCGCTGGTAATATAATTGTTCGTCAACGTGGTACACAGCACCACCCAGGTGAAAATGTATATATTGGTAAAGACCACACACTTCATGCAAGAGTAGATGGTACAGTTGTTTTTACCAAAAAGAAAAATAATCGATCATTTGTGTCGATTGAACCCAATGCGTAAGTCGTTACGTTAACCAATTACAAAGCCCTTTCTGAAAGCAAAGGGCTTTTTTGTTTAGAATTGTGTATAAAAAAAACCGAGGCAGACGCCTCGGTTTTATATTTCTAAGTTAGAACAACTTTTAGTATCTGTAATATTCTGGCTTATACGGTCCTGCAACAGGAACGCTGATATAATCCGCTTGGGCTTGGTCCAACTCTTCGAGTTCAACACCCAATTTTTCGAGATGCAAACGCGCTACTTTTTCATCCAAGTGCTTAGGAAGCATATAGACTTTATTCTCATAACGGTCACTGTGTTTCCACAACTCAATCTGGGCAAGGGTTTGGTTGGTAAAGGAATTGCTCATCACAAAACTTGGGTGTCCTGTTGCACAACCTAAATTAACCAATCGCCCTTCGGCAAGTACTATAATGTCTTTACCCTCAATAGTGTATTTATCCACTTGTGGTTTGATTTCTACTTTCCTATCTCCATAGTTTTTGTTTAGCCATGTCATATCAATTTCGTTGTCAAAGTGCCCGATATTACAAACAATTGCTTTGTCTTTCATAGCGCGGAAATGTTTCTCAGAAACGATGTCTTTGTTTCCTGTTGCGGTAACAATAATATCTGCATTGGCAATTACGGTATCTAATTTTTTCACTTCAAATCCGTCCATAGAAGCTTGAAGCGCACAAATCGGATCAATTTCGGTAACGGTAACAATAGCACCTGCCCCTTGGAAAGAAGCGACAGTTCCTTTCCCAACATCTCCATATCCAGCAACAACAACACGCTTTCCAGCGAGCATGATATCGGTAGCACGACGTACAGCATCAACAGCAGATTCTTTACAGCCATATTTGTTGTCAAACTTTGATTTTGTTACCGAGTCATTGACATTGATAGCAGGTAAGGACAATGTTCCGTTTTGCATGCGTTCATACAAGCGATGAACACCCGTAGTGGTTTCTTCAGACAGCCCTTTAATGCCAGAGGTAAGTTCTGGAAATTCATCAAGAATCATATTGGTTAGATCGCCACCATCATCTAAAATTAAGTTTAAAGGTTTACGATCTTCACCAAAAAATATAGTTTGTTCGATACACCAGTTAAATTCTTCCTCATTCATTCCTTTCCACGCATAAACTGGAATTCCAGCAGCAGCAACGGCAGCAGCAGCGTGATCCTGTGTTGAGAAAATATTACAAGAACTCCACGTAACTTCTGCTCCAAGTGCTGTTAGGGTTTCAATAAGAACCGCTGTTTGAATGGTCATGTGTAAACATCCTGCAATACGCGAACCCTTCAGAGGTTGTGATTGTCCATATTCTTCGCGTAGCGCCATAAGGCCTGGCATTTCTGCTTCAGCAAGTTTAATTTCTTTGCGTCCCCAATCTGCCAAAGCAATATCTTTGACCTTATATGGAACATAAGATGTAGTTTTAGTAGCCATAGTTGTATATTTGAATCTTAGCAATTTGCTTACAAAATTAAGTTATTACATGCCCATTTACAAACATCATAAAGTGAATTCTATTGCGAAACTATGGGTTTGGCAAATCACGGAGGATGAACAAGATTTGACCAAAAACTTATCCTTAACACTATATTGCAATCAACGCCTCCAAGCGATGTCTCATAGCAGTCAACGAAAAGGATTTTTGGCAGTACGCTCTTTAGTTGAAGTTGCTGGAATTCCACTCGATCAACTTCGATATACTTCTGATGGGAAACCCTTTCTTGAGTATGGCCCCTACATATCGTTTAGTCATACCAAGGACTTTGCTGCTGTAGCCATTGGTCAAGCCCCGATAGGGGTAGACGTAGAACGTCACCGAGCCAAAGTCAAGCACGTGGCAAAAAAGTTTGTCAACCCTGCTGATCAAGCTCCTCAACAAACCATTGCAGATCTAACCGACCTATGGTGTGCAAAAGAATCAATGTATAAAGCCATTTCTATTCCTGGAATTCGATTTAGCAAGGACATCTTTGTCGACCTGACAACACCGAAAAAGGAGATTGCTGTTTATAATGACCAAACCTATGATCTTTTCCGTTATACTTGGCAAGAACATAGTTGTGCCTTAACCATTAAAAACCAAGTATGAATATTTCTGTAGAGCTCACATTTACGCCATTACACGTTCAATACAGAGATCAAATCAAAAACTTTATTTTGGACTTGCGGAGTGGCGGGTTTACAATTTCAGAAACCCCGCTGAGCACCCAACTATATGGTCCTTACGATGCCCTTATGCCCTTTTTGACGAAAACCATCAAAACAGCTCTTGGCGATGAGGAAAAGGGAATCATGCATCTCAAAATTTACAATGCTGACCGCAGTGACTATGTCTCCGATTTTTGAATTTCTTTTTGCTCAATATGCGAACTATGAACCTGCTGATATCACACTAGAGATTACTGGCGCTGTTTTTGGCTTGCTAAGTGTTTGGCTTGCTAAAAAAAATCACATTGGGGTCTTTCCAACAGGGATGATTTCAACTTCAATTTATGTTTATCTCTTGCTCAAGTGGGGCTTGGTCGGAGATATGCTGATCAATGCATACTATTTTGTAATGTCAGTCTATGGTTGGGTGATTTGGACGTGCGTCAATGATTTTGAACAAGCGACTCCAATTTCGAGAATTAACCAACGAGAATGGCGATATCTTCTTCTGCTTTTTGTTGGGAGTTTGGGGTTTGTCTATAGTGTCTATCAATGGTTTGGGCTTTGGAATTCATCTACGGCGGTGATTGATACACTGACAACAGCGATCTTTTTTTCGGGAATGTGGTTGATGGCTCGGCGCAAGATAGAAAACTGGATTTTTTGGATTGTTGGCGATATCATTTCTGTACCTTTGTATCTAATTAAAGGCTTTAGCTTTACAAGCTTACAATACTTAATTTTCACTTTTATTGCAATTTATGGCTATCTCGAATGGAAAAAGATTTTGGACAATCGCCCTGCAATTGTAGGAAAGTAGTTTTGTTTGGTCCCGAATCAACCGGAAAAACGACACTTGCAAAACAATTGGCGTCCCATTTCAACTCAGATTGGGTGCCAGAGTACGCACGTACATACCTGCAAAACAAATGGGATAAGACGAATGAAATTTGTTCCAAAGAAGATTTACCGATTATTGCAGCTGGGCAAATGGCACTTGAAAATCAAAAAGCGAGCAACAACGACACGATCTTATTTTGTGACACCGATTTGCTTGTCACCAAAATTTATTCGGAGGTTTACTTCAATGGCTATTGTGATCCCGAATTACACCATTTCGCAGTTAACAATCACTATGACCTCTATTTATTATTGGACATTGATATTCCTTGGGTTGCTGATGACTTACGCGACAAACCTGATGAGAGAGATCAAATGCTAATGCAATTTAAAAAAGCACTTCAATCACTGCATCGACCTTATGTACTCATACAAGGGCGGGGAGAAGATCGTTTCCAATCCGCTATACGCGCAATTCAATCTCAGTTTGCCCATGTTTGAATTTTCAGAACACCAAACCAACCAACTCAAAGCGCGTGGGATTTCTATCTCTGATGCAAGGGCCATGATTGCCAATATCAATCAGCGATCTGCGTATTGCCAGATTCATCGACCAGCAACCTTAAGAGATGGCATAACGGAGTTTAGCGATCGTGATTTGAAGCATTATGTAAAGTTTTATGATGATTCTATTGTCAACCGTCGAGTGATTCGGTTTATTCCAGCTTCAGGAATGGCCACGCGGATGTTTGATTTTTTATTTCCACTTGTTGTGGAGGATAAACATGGTTTTAAAACTGCCCTTGATGCCCATCAAGACAACCCCAAAGTGAAGCGTTTTATTGACGGAGTACAGCATTTTCCATTTTACGAAATGGCAAAAGAGCATATCGAAAACGAACACAGTCATCCGATTGACGAAACGGATTTTTTACAAGCTTTTGTCGCATATGTCGTAAAGCATTACGCCAACAAACCCAAAGCATTTGTGCCCTTCCACAAATACACTAAAACCCTAAAAACCGCCATTGAAGAGCAGTTGAATTATGCGATTCAATTTTCACTTGCCAACGACCGTCTTGCTCATCATTTCACCGTCACACCAGGCTATGAAAATGCTTTTGATCAACACATTCAAAAAACTCGCCTGAAGCTTGAGCGCGTTCATGATTGCAAGGTTGATGTTGATTATTCAGTACAAGAGGCATCAACAGACTCCTTGGTAATGGATTCAGATGGTCGCTTACTTACAGATGATAAGGGTCAATTGGTCTTTCGGGCAGCAGGTCATGGGTCATTAATCCAAAACCTCAACCGAATAGAGGCGGACATTGTCTTTATCAATAATATTGATAATGTCGCTCCACGATCCAACCATGAAGAGTCTGGCATGTATAAGCGTGCACTGGCGGGCTATCTGTTGGACATACAACAACAGATTTTTCGACTTCTCAGATCCATCGATGACGATGGGGTTTTGGACGAAGCGATTTATTTTTTGGATCAACAGTTTCATATTCATATTCATCAGGAGGATATGGAATTGAGAAAACAGAAGGTGATTGAACAACTCAACCGTCCGCTGCGGGTATGTGGAATGGTCCCCAATAGTGGAGAGCCAGGCGGAGGCCCATTTTGGGTAAAAGATCAGATAGGCGTACACTTACAAATTGTAGAAAAAGCCCAAGTGGATGTAAGCGATTCATCACAAGCTGCACATTTTCAACAGGGGACACACTTTAACCCTGTCGAATTGGTTTGTAGCTTGATGAACCATAAAGGAGAGAAGTATGACCTCACACAGTATGTTGACCCGTCGACTTACTTTGTTGTTTCCAAAACCATGAATGGCAAGCCAGTAAAAGCGATGGAACACCCTGGATTGTGGAATGGAGCAATGGCCTTTTGGAATACCCTTTTTGTATCGATACCACCCACCATGTTTACGCCTGTTAAAGAGGTCAATGATTTGTTGCGTAAAACGCATCAAAATCAAAATTAATTCTGTTATCTTTGACCCATCTCAAAGGGGTGCCCTTTCGGGCTGAGATTACACCCATTGAACCTGGGCAGGTCATGCTGCCAAGGGATATTTTTTACGAACATCAGAATAATTCCCCCTTTTATTCGTACAAATGAATACGAATGAAATATGTTTTAATGATTTTCTCATGCCTGACATGGGGATATGCACAACAAATACAAGATACAATACAATCAACAATTGACTTAAAAGAAGTCACCATTTCTGCCTTACAAGCAACAAGTGAAATGCCAGTGGCCTATACCAATCTGACAAAAGAAAATTTGGGTCAGCGTAACTTGGGGGTGGATATGCCGATTCTCCTTCAATTTCTTCCTGGAGTGGTTTCGACCAGTGATGCTGGAGCAGGGATCGGCTACACAGGAATTCGTGTGCGTGGGAGCGATGCCACTCGCATCAATGTCAGTATCAATGGAATTCCATATAACGATGCAGAGTCACAAGGTACGTTTTGGGTAAATCTTCCTGATTTTGGATCGTCTGTTGGAACCTTACAACTTCAGCGTGGCGTTGGGACTTCAACCAATGGCGCAGGAGCTTTTGGCGCGAGTATCAACCTGACAACCGATCGCATGTCAGATGTTGCTTACGTGCAGTTGGGCAACAGTTTTGGGAGTTTTGCTACGCGTAAGCATACGGTAATGTTTTCTACTGGACCGATCTCGGATCAATTCGAACTCTCTGGCCGTGTATCCAAAATTGATTCCGATGGCTATATTGACCGAGCGAGCTCCGACTTGAAGTCCTATTTCTTACAAGGGATATTTAGGGATGGAAATACGCAAATAAAAACATTGGCATTTGGTGGATTTGAACGCACCTACCAATCTTGGTTTGGAATTGATGAGACGACCCTTAAAACCAACCGAACCTATAATCCGGCAGGGGAAAATTACGACAGCGAAGGAAATGTTATCGGGTTTTATGAAGATCAAGTGGACAATTACAATCAAGATCATTATCAGCTGCATTGGCAGCAAGCAGTCAACGCCTATTGGTCCTTAGCCCTTGGTTTGAATTATACCTATGGAAGAGGATATTATCAAGAACTCAATGATATATGGTACGATCAAAATATTGGATTTTCAGGGAATACGTCAGCCAATTATTTACAATTGCCTGAAGCCGATGCAGTGGATACGGAAAACATTACCCAAAAATGGTTGGATAATGACTTTTATGTCGCCAATTTGATGGCAGCTTTTGAAAAAGGATCCCAGAAACTCAACCTTGGACTTTCATATAGCAGCTACGTTGGGGATCATTTTGGTGCGTTGATTTGGGCGCAAAACGCTGGTGGGGCAATACCAAACCATCGGTTTTACCAAAACAAAGGAGAGAAAACAGATACAAATGTATTTGCTAAGCTCACCCATGCAGTTGGTCGTCAATGGACGGTTTATGCAGATGCGCAATACCGTTGGATTGATTATGTTGCCAATGGCATGCAGGCAGGGCATGAGCCGATTGATGTCAATCGAAACTATGGGTTTTTTAATCCCAAAGCAGGAGTTACCTTTCGCATCAATCCATATCATCAGCTTTATTTTTCTGTTGCAAGAGCGCATAAGGAGCCCAATCGGACGGATTTTGAAAACGGAAATCCATTGCCTGAGGAGCTAACCGATTTTGAATTGGGTTGGCGTCATAAGAAATCAAATCTACAGTTTGTTGCCAATACGTATTTTATGGACTACACCAATCAGCTTGTACTGACAGGGGCTATCGACGAGGTCGGGGCACCCATACGAACCAATAGCGGGAGCAGTTACCGCTTGGGAGTGGAGCTGGACCTCAGCTGGACAATATCCGACCAGTGGCAATGGCAATCCAATCTGTCGCTAAGTGAAAATAGGAACCGAGATTTTTTCTTTGAACGCGATGGCGAGTTACAAGCCCTTGGAGACACCAATCTATCTTTTTCACCAAATTTAATTGGAGCCAGTCAGTTGCATTACAGCCCTACAAAAGACTTGACGGTGAGTCTATTCAGCAAATATGTTGGGGAGCAGTACCTTGGCAATATCGACTCTGCTTTATCAAAGCTAGCGGCATACAGCACACAAGACGTCAACATACAGTACACGATAGCGCCATCTTGGTGTGACTCTTTACAGTTGCAGTTGTTATTGAATAATATATTGGACGAAGAATATACATCCAACGGATATTTTTATACCTATGACGATGATTGGACGAAGCCTGAAATGGTTACAACAATTGAAGGCGTGGGGTACTATCCGCAAGCAGGGTTTCATTTTCTGGCTGGGGTGAGCATAGGTTTTTAATTGTACACAAGCACAAGATTACCAGTTCGACGAATGCCGTAGTTGACCAAACCATATTCGACACCTTCGCTTAATGGTTGACCCGTGATTAGACTGTAGATGGAATCGTCGCAACTACACACGGCCTCTATGCCTTTGACAATGGTATCAGAGCAGTCGCTAGGCCTTTGATTGGGGCAACTTGCTTCCCATGCCAGGATTTGGGCTCCATCAAGGTTGTATAAATGCACTCCTCTAAGCCCCAGTTGTGATAGGGATAGCGTTCCGCCAGCAAAGCGAAGGTTGTCATAGATGGGTAAATCTAGATTGAGCTCAAACTCAAAGGGCGGCAAATTGTTGAGGTAGGGGTTTTGCTGCACAGGGTCAACCTGACAGCCAAATACAACACAAACAATAATTGGGAATAACCGCCTCATTTTTCGTTACAAATTACGCTAAAAATTAGATTTTTGTATATTTGTTATAAATCCCACTTGTTGGGATTTTTTCTTTCTAAAAATCAAAACTATGAGTGCGGTTTCTTATTATACGCCCGAAGGGCTTAAAAAACTTCGCGATGAACTCAACCATCTTAAGGATGTGGAGAGACCAAAGGCATCACAAGCAATTGCCGAAGCCCGTGATAAGGGTGACTTGAGCGAGAATGCTGAGTACGATGCAGCCAAAGAAGCACAAGGACTATTGGAATTAAAAATTTCAAAACTAGAGCAAACACTAGCAAGTGCCAGAGTAATTGATGAGTCCCAACTCGACGATTCTAAAGTCCATGTCTTATCGATAGTAAAAATCCGAAATGTGGCCAATAAGATGGAAATGACCTACACATTGGTTGCAGAGAGTGAAGCAGATCTCAAGTCAGGAAAAATATCAGTAAATTCTCCGATTGGTAAATGCCTTTTGGGAACGACTGTTGGCGATATTATTGAAGTCAATGTGCCAAATGGGATATTGAAGTTTGAAATTTTATCTATCAATCGCTAGGTATGCCTTCTATTTTTACGCGAATCATCAATGGAGAAATCCCTTCTTACGCAATCGCTGAGGATGCGCATTGCTACGCTTTTTTGGACATCAATCCCAATGCGATTGGTCATACGCTTTGTGTCCCAAAACAAGAAGTTGACAAGCTGTTCGAACTTGATGAAAAGACCTATCTTCATCTAATGGAGTTTGCCAAACGAATTGCTGGTGCACTTGAGCAAGCCGTACCTTGCAAGAGAGTGGGAATGGCTGTTGTTGGCTTGGAAGTGCCTCATGCGCATGTCCATCTCATTCCAATCAACGAAATGCATGAGATGAGTTTTCAAACCAAAGTGAAAATGCAAGAAGATGAGATGATTTCTCTAGCTGAAAAAATCAAATCCAAACTGTAGTCTATTTGTGTAAGGCAATTTCAAAATGGGCCCCCTTATCTTTTGCGCTTGTGCGAACTTCTATGCTGCCTTGATGGTAGTCCTCTATAATCCTTCGACAAAGAGACAGTCCGAGTCCCCAACCTCTTTTTTTTGTGGTAACCCCTGGTTGGAAGATGCGCTTTACCAATCGCTTTGGAATGCCTTTTCCAGTGTCAATCACATTGATCAGTACCCTGTCTTTTTCTTCCAAAAGGGAAAGTTCAATTTTACCTTCGCCCACCACCGCATCAATGGCGTTGTTGAGTAGGTTTTCGACAACCCAGCAATAGAGCTCTTTATTGATTTTCAAATGAATTTCATCAGTACTCGAATAAAATGTAAATGCAATCCCTTGGCTGGCTTTACTAGACAGATAATCAAAGACATCACGGGACGCACGGACAATATCTGTACTCTTCTTAACGGGAAGTGATCCGATTTTTGAAAACCGGTTTGTGACGGTTTTCAATCGGCTGAGGTCAGCTTCCATGGGCGTTGTGATGGTGTCTTCTACGCCTTTGGTTTTTAACATGGAAACCCACCCCATTAAGGAGGATAAGGGTGTGCCAAGTTGATGGGCAGTCTCTTTGGCCATCCCAGTCCAAAGTTTGTTTTGTACAGCGATTTGGGAGGTCCGTAAATAAAAGAAAAAAAGACCACTGATCGTTAGTAAAAGCAACAATAATGCACCAGGGTAGAGCTTTAGTTTTTCCAGTATGGTCGACTGTCCATAGTACATGCGTTGATTGACCGCATTTTCAAACACAATCTCGATTGGGTCGTTTTGTTTTTTTAGATTTTGGAGTGTGTTTTTGAGCAGTAAAGAGTCTTTGAGTAGTGCGCGTTGCGGATCGATATTATTGAAGGAAACGATGTTGTCATATTGATCAACAACAATCATTGGAATACTGTTTTCGCTTGTCAGAACTTCAAATATGAGTGGGTCAACATCTTCATTGAGATCAATATCTTTCACAAACTGCTTTTGAGCGAGTGCCCAAACTTCCATGCGCTGACGTTCATCGATTTCGGTTTGTTTGACAAGCTGAAAAAGACTCCAAAGGATAAAGACAACCGTTGCAGTTAATAAGATAAGGATTACGATGCGACCCTTTAATTTCCAGTCAAAAACAGATGTTTGCATTTGTCAACTAAGATAATTGATTTTAAGCAATGTTTTCAAGTACAAAATATGTAGATTTGTGAGAGTTGAATCACACTTTATGGAAGTTTTAGGACGCATCAAACATATATACGAAACCAAAGAATACGGAAGCAATGGTTTTCGAAAACGCGAGCTTGTTGTCACCACAGAAGAACAGTACCCCCAACACATATTGTTAGAGTTCGTACAAGACAAATGCGATTTGCTCAATTCCTTTTCGGAGAACGACCGTGTTAAAATTGGGATTAATATCCGCGGTCGTGAATGGGAAAGTCCACAGGGCGAGACCAAATTTTTTAATTCCATTCAAGGATGGCGAATCGATTCTCTTGAGCAATCTGGTACGCCAGAGCCACCTCCTCCTCCGTTCGACCCTGCTGAAAATACCACCACCGAGGCACCAGACGACTTGCCTTTTTAGAAAGGTCCAAATATGTATCGCTTAACCGATGCTTTATTGTTTCCCTCTCCCGAGCAGGCCTCTGCTGAGGGAATTGTTGCTGTGGGAGGAGACTTACAGCCCGAGCGGGTGATGCTCGCTTACCGAAAAGGGATTTTTCCATGGTTTGAGTCAGATGATTTTCTACTTTGGTGGAGTCCAGATCCACGTATGGTATTGTTTCCCGACCGACTTAAAATTTCCAAAAGCATGCGAACCGTTTTACGCAAAAAGCAGCTTGAGGTGACCTTTAATAAGGCATTTGATCAAGTTGTAGAGGCCTGTGCCAAAGTCAAGCGGTTTGGCCAAAATGGCACTTGGATCACTCCTGGGCTCATGGAGGTATATTCGACCTTACACACCCAAGGTCATGCCCACTCTGTGGAGGTCTGGGAAGAAGGGTCTCTTGTCGGGGGGCTATATGGAATTGACTTGGGCACGGTGTTCTGTGGTGAGAGTATGTTTTCCAAATCTAGTAATGCAAGTAAGGTCGCCCTTATCTTTCTGGTGAAAGAGCTCAAAAAAAACAAATACGAGTTGATTGATTGTCAGGTCCCCACGCAACACCTAGCCAGTATGGGAGCAGAGCCAATTTCAAGAACCGAATTCTTGACTTTTTTGTCCTAGGTTTTTGATTTCTTCATAACGAAAGCAGCGCACCAAATGGTCATTGACCATGCCTGTTGCTTGCAGATGTGCATAAACGATTGTACTCCCAACAAATTTAAATCCATGATTTTTTAGAGATAAACTGATCTGATCTGAAAGCGCTGTTTTTGATGGGACTTCATCCAAAGACCGATAAGAATTTTGAATTGGTTTATGGTCAACAAACGACCACATATATTGCGCAAAAGAGCGGTAGGATTTCTGAATCTTCAAAAAAGCTTGTGCGTTGTTTACCGCAGCTTTGATTTTGAGACGGTTGCGAATAATTCCCTGATCTTGGCATAAAGTATCAATTTTTTCTGATTTATACCCAGCGATTTTATGCACGTCAAAGTTGTCAAAGGCGACACGAAAATTCTCTCTTTTTCGGAGAACGGTTAACCAGCTCAGACCTGCTTGAAACGTCTCCAAAAGAAGTGTTTCAAACAGCTTAATATCGTCGTAAATGGGTACACCCCATTCGGCATCGTGATAGTGCTGGTAGTCAAGATGTGTTTCACACCAAGGACATCGATTTTTGTTCATGACAAAGCTTTGAGATTTCTTTTAAAGGTTTCAATTGACATTGAATCAGAAAGAGTATAGTTTCCGATAGCCGTACGGCACAACCTTTTAAGATATCCGCCAACCCCAAGTGCTTGCCCGAAGTCGTTGGCAATCGATCGAATATAGGTGCCTTTACCACAACGGATACGAAATGCCACATCTGGCAAATTGATTTTGGTAATTTCAAATTCGTGAACAATGACCTCTCGACTCTGAATGTTGACTTGCTCTCCTGCTCGCGCATGTTCGTATAGGCGTTTGCCTTTTTGTTTAATTGCAGAAAAAATAGGGGGTTTTTGTTGAACGCTACCTAAAAACTGCTCTGAGGCAATCTTCAATTGCTGTTCTGTCAGTGAAGAAGGGTTAGCGTGCGGAATGACCTCTGTTTCTAAATCATAAGATGGGGTTGTTGCCCCAAGACAAATGGTACCTGTATAGGTTTTATCGGCCTCTATAAGCTCTTGGATTTGTTTGGTTTTTTTTCCAGTACAAATGAGTAAAAGTCCTGTTGCTAGCGGGTCTAAAGTTCCGGCATGTCCGACTTTGATTTTTTTAATATTGTATTGTTTTCGAATCAGCCAATGGATTTTGTTGACCACCTGAAAAGACGTCCATTCCAAGGGTTTGTCGACAAGAAGGACTTGACCGTTTTGAAAGTCATCTGGGGTATACATCACACAAGAGAGTTCACTAGGGCAATCGTTCCAACCAGAGCGCAATAGTATGCAAAATAGCGTAATTGAGATCGTTTTACCAATGCAATCATCCATCGGCAAGCGAGATGTCCACTAAAAAAAGCAGCCACAAAGCCTGCGAGAATGGGGCTGAGTGAAAGAACCTCCTGCTCAAGCCCGCCATCAAGGATTTTTTTAACCATACTACCAAAAATGAGTGGCACAACCATTAAAAAGGAAAAGCGAGCTGCTCGATTTCTCTCTACGCCTAAAAGCAAACTGATAGCAATTGTGGCACCACTTCGAGAAATTCCTGGAAGAATAGCAAAGGCCTGAGCAATTCCGATCCACCAAGCGTTTGATAAGGATACGTTTGCGTGATTTTGAGTGGGCTTGTCGGCAATGTAGAGCAGCCCTGCAGTAATCAATAACATTAGTCCAACCAAGAGCGTATTACCAAAAAATTGACTGCTTATGGTGTCTTCAAAAAAGAACCCGATTAGTGCAGCAGGGATCATAGACAACACAATTCGAAGACTAAATTGAGCAGACTCATTATTGGTAAATTGAAACAAACCACGCAAAATTGACAAAACATCGGCACGAAATACAACAAGGGTAGCTAAGGCAGTCGCTCCGTGTACCACGATCGTAAACAGCAGATTTCCCTCTGAATTGTTTTGATTGCCAAATAGGGCTTGTACCAATTCCAAATGTCCACTCGATGAAACAGGCAAAAATTCGGTAAGCCCTTGGATAACCCCGAGGATAATCGCTTCGACTACTGACATGACTATTACTTTTTCGGGTTGTTAAAGGAACGCAAAATTGCTGCAATCTCAATCGCAAATCCAATGAGAACTAGGGCAGGAGCAAGTCGAATTCGTCTAAAATTAAAAATGTCGGGGTTAAATACATTAGAGTCGTTACTGCCTCCCCCAACCATAAGGATAAAACCTAAAGCGATAACAGAAAAGCCAATCAGCATGAGCTTGTAGTTGGCTTTTGAAAAAATAAATTCTTTTTTGCTTTTCATAACTAATACAGGGATTGGGTTTTGAGGTTTAAATATCGCTGTGTTGCCCAACGCGCACTGATTGAACTAATGAGCATAGACAACAAAAATACACCGATAAAGCTGATGAGCAAAGTTTGAGGATTCACCAACAAATCGATTCCAGGAAGATAGGTCTGTGCATTGATTACCAGAGCCCAAACACCAAGACAAGCAATCAAAGCGCTAATCATGCCCAAAAGCAGATAGGTGCGGATAAAGGGTCCGCGGATAAAGCGTTTGCGCGCACCCACCAGTTGCATGGTTTTAATGATCATCCGTTTCGCATAAATGGACAAGCGAATGGAGTTATGGATAAGTATAATGGAGAGTGCCAAAAAAAAGAGACAACAGGCCAACAGCAGGAGTCTGGCTCTCTCAATATTTTCATTTAGTAAATTGACCAAAGGCCGATCAAACACCAACTCGCTGACAAAGGGCTTTTCAGCTAAAAAAGCACTGATACTGTCTACTCGATGCGTGGTAACATAGTCGCCCTTGAGTCGAAGGTCGATTGCATCTTTCAGCGGATTATAACCCAAGAAATCCATAAAATCTTCTCCGATATCTGCACTGTGTTCTGTCGCTGCCTGTTCCTTGGAAATATAGGCAACTGACCTTGTGAAAGCCGCAAGTTTAAGCATGGTTTCCAACTGGTTCACTTCCACTTCTTTTGCGTTATCGTCGATAAAAATGGTGAGGACAACTTGCTCTTTTATATGTTGAGATACCTGTCTTGCATTGAGCACTAGTAAGCTTAAAACCCCAACAACAAACAAAATCAAACTCACACTAAAAACTATCCCAAAATAGGAGCGAACTACCTGTCTGCGTTGATAGCGGTGCGTTGGTTTTGACATGATGGGTTAAAAGTACAAAAACGAATGGATAGTCAGAACATGCTTCATGCATTTTCATGGCATAAATTTGGTATTTTTGCCATACAAGACTAGACAATGGCATATCCATTTCGATCGATTGAAAACAAGTGGCAATCTTTTTGGGCAACTAACCACACTTTTTCCCCAAACTTTCCCTCCACACAACCCAAGTATTATGTTTTGGATATGTTCCCTTACCCATCTGGGGCGGGTCTTCATGTCGGTCACCCTTTGGGCTATATTGCCAGCGATGTTATCGCTCGTTTCAAAAGGCATAAAGGGTTTAATGTATTACATCCACAAGGATATGATTCTTTTGGATTGCCAGCCGAACAGTACGCCATTCAGACAGGGCAGCATCCAGCCAAAACGACAGAAACCAATATCAATCGATATAGAGAACAACTCGATCGAATCGGTTTTTCTTTTGACTGGAGCAGGGAATTTCGAACCTCAGACCCTTCGTATTATCGTTGGACGCAGTGGATTTTTATGCAGCTTTTTAATGCCTGGTATCACACCAAGGCAGACAAAGCCAAACCCATTGATGAGCTTATTGACCACCTGACTCAGCATGGTTCCAAAAACCTTGATGCGGACTGTGATGAAAACACGCCCTCACTCACTGCTCATGAATGGAATGCATTGTCCAATGATGATCAACAAACCCATTTACTTCACTACCGCATGACCTATTTGGCAGAGTCCGAAGTCAATTGGTGTCCACAACTTGGGACTGTACTGGCCAATGACGAGGTTGTTAATGGGGTTTCAGAGCGTGGAGGATATGCAGTAGAGCGAAAGAAAATGACGCAATGGATGATGCGAATATCGTCCTATGCCGACCGCTTACTCAAAGGTCTCGACAGCATTGACTGGCCAGAGCCACTTAAGGAAATGCAGCGCAACTGGATTGGGCGTTCTGTAGGAGCTACTGTCCGTTTTCAAGTTTCCAAACATGATGCAGAGATAGAAGTCTTTACCACGCGCCCCGACACCTTATTTGGAGTTACCTTTATGACGTTAGCACCCGAACACGCATTGGTGGATAGGATCACAACGGACGAGCAGCGCGATATGGTTAATCGCTATGTCGAACAAAGTGCAAATCGATCGGAGAGAGATCGGATGTCGGATGTAAAAAACATCACCGGTGTGTTTACAGGGGCGTATGCGATTCATCCATTGAGCGGAGACAAAGTTCCCATTTGGATCGGGGATTACGTGCTTGCGGGCTATGGTACTGGCGCAGTGATGGCCGTGCCCTGTGGGGATCAGCGCGATTTTGAATTCGCCAAGCACTTTGACATTCCCGTTGCCAATATTTTTGCTGATGTAGATATTGCAAATGCGGCTCACGCGGAAAAAGGGGAAACGCGTATTGCTAATTCCGATTTCCTAAACGGGCTTACGGTCGCTGAAGCTACGCAAACAGCAATCGATTATCTAGAAAAAATTGGATCAGGAAAGGCGAAAATTCAGTATCGTTTACGTGATGCGGTCTTTAGTCGTCAACGCTATTGGGGAGAGCCAATTCCTGTGTATTTCAAAAACGGAATTCCAAATCTTATACCAGAACACAGCTTACCGCTCACGTTGCCAAAGGTTGAAAAATATTTACCTACCGAAACGGGAGATCCGCCTTTAGGGAATGCCACAGAATGGGCTTGGCACGAAGCTGATGAAAAAGTGGTTTCTGTCGATTTGATCGATAACAAAGAGGTTTTCCCTTTAGAACTGAACACCATGCCGGGCTGGGCAGGGAGTTCATGGTATTTTAACCGCTATATGGACCCAAAGAACCAAAACGAATTTGTGCAAAAAGATAAACTCGATTATTGGGGTATGGTTGACTTATATATTGGGGGGAGCGAACATGCAACGGGGCATTTACTCTACTCTCGTTTTTGGCAAAAAGTCCTTTTTGATCTCGGATATGTTCCAGGAGATGAATATGCCCAAAAGCTCGTCAACCAAGGGATGATTTTGGGCGAGAGTGCTTTTATTTATCGCAAAACAGGTACACAAACCTATTTGTCAGCAGGATTGATTCAAGGCCAAAATGTAGAGCCCATTCATATGGATGTGACCTATGTAGATGCCAATAATGTGGTTTCTCACAAAGAGCTCCACAATTGGCGACCCGAGTTTGGGGAAGCAACATTTGAACTAGAAGATGGTCAGCTCATTGCCAAGCGAGAAATCGAAAAAATGTCCAAGTCTAAATACAATGTTGTCAACCCAGATGATATTTGTGACCAGTATGGCGCGGATACACTTCGAATGTATGAACTCTTTTTGGGCCCAATTGAGCAGGCAAAACCGTGGAACACCGCTGGGATTTCGGGAGTGCATGGATTTCTAAATAAGTTTTGGAGACTATTTCACGAAAACGAACAGTTTTCAGTTTCAGCCGAACCGCCATCGTCCGAAATGCTAAAATCACTGCATGCAACCATTGAAAAAGTTACGCATGACATTGACCAATTTTCACTCAATACCGCAGTGAGCGCCTTTATGATTTGTGTGAATGAGCTCACGGCTGCCAAGTGTAATCACCGAGCTATATTGGAACCTTTAACAGTTTTGTTAGCACCCTTTGCACCGCATATTTGCGAAGAACTATGGGAAAAATTAGGACACACCCCATCGCTTTCAAACGAACCATATCCCATTGCTGATCCCATATATCTCAAAGAGACGCAAATTACCTACCCGATTAGTTTTAATGGTAAAATGCGCTTCACCCTTGATCTTGATGCAGAGGCCACCAAAGAGGAGGTTGAACAAGCTGCACTGACAGATGAGCGAACAGCTCAATATCTCGACGGAAAGACTATTCGAAAAGTGATCGTTGTCCCCAGTAAAATCGTTAATATCGTTTGTGGATGATCGACCAAAATGAAATCATCGGACTCATTGCAGCTGTTTGCACCACCTTTGCCTTTGTCCCTCAGGTCATGAAGGTTTGGAAAACCAAACAGACCAAGGGCTTGTCATTGCGTATGTATTCCATTATGTTTACGGGCATACTCCTATGGTTGGTTTATGGTATTCTTATCGATAGCTTATCAATAATATTGGCTAATGTGGTAACTGCAACCTTAGTTGGGACGATTTTGGTGTATATTATTAAAGGGAAACAATAAAAATAGCGTTTTGACGGAACAAAATGCCGTCTTGACAGTCTGCTTTCCTTGGCAACATTTTTGTAGTATATTCACAAAAAAAAGTTATGGGCTATTATTACGGTATTGGTGGAGAATTTTATCTTATCGCCATTGTTTTTGCTGCGATCAGCATGATCGTGAGTCAACGACTCAAATCAAAATTTAAAACCTATTCAAAAATTCAATTACGCAATGGTCTTTCGGGGGCTGAAATTGCTGAAAAAATGCTTGCCGACCATGGCATACGAGATGTCAAAGTCGTTTCCGTAAAAGGAATGCTCACCGATCACTACAATCCGATGAAAAAAACGGTCAACCTTAGCGAGAGCGTGTATAGCGAACGCAACGCTGCCGCCGCTGCTGTTGCTGCGCACGAATGTGGTCATGCTGTACAACACGCCCAAGGTTATGAATGGCTCAAAATGCGATCTGTTTTGGTGCCAATGGTCAGCGTTGCCTCCAATCTGTCGATGTGGGTCATCATTGCTGGTCTAGGCTTGTTTGGTGGAACCCAAAGTTATACGATTGCGAGTATTGGCGTAGCCATGTTTGGTCTGGGAACACTTTTTAGCTTTATCACCCTTCCTGTTGAATACGATGCGAGTAACAGAGCTTTGGCTTGGTTGAGACGCAAAAATATGGTTGGTCAACAAGAGTTTGCCGCAGCCAAAGATGCCCTTAAGTGGGCCGCCCGAACCTATGTGGTGGCTGCCATTGGCTCATTGGCAACGCTCATTTACCTTGCATTGCGTGTCAGTAGTCAGCGACGTTGATCAAAATTTGATTTGTCGTTCGATCTGATGCTTGAGGCAGATATAAGTTTCTGTTCGTGATATCCCTGGGATTTTTTGAATTTTATCGCTTAGGAGTGCCGACAAATGATTGTTGTCTCTGCAGGTGAGTTTGATCAACAAACTCCAACCACCGGTCGTGTAGTAACAGGAGGTAACCTCTGGAATTTTATTTAGCATTGCCACTGCTTCGTTATTGTGAGAGGCCTTGTCGAGATAGATGCCAATAAAGGCATGAGTTGTATAGCCAAGTTTTTCCTCATTGATTTTGACATAACTCCCTGAAATGATACCAGCGTCCTCCAATTTGCGAACACGTTGGTGGATCGAGGCACCCGAAGCGCCCATATTTCTCGCAATTTCTAAAATGGGTGTACGCGCGTTTTCGGTAAGATAACGTAGGATTTCTTTGTCAATCCCATCTAGGATAAAGTCTTGATTGATAATTTTCATTCGCAGAATATATAGGGTTCAGAATAAATGATTTTATAATTTCCACCTTCAGAGCATATAAACTTACTCAAAAAAGAGATTAAAGACACTAATTTTTTACAAAAGACAGGGATTTAATAAAAATATTTTTTCAAATTTTGAAGTGGTTAACCTAGCTTGTCCAAGACCCTTTTGGTTGCGCCCATATTTGCCTGAATAAAACGTTGGTTGATGTCCCCTTTTTCTTTTCGAATCCTCTTGTCTTGCATCAATAATAGAAGATTTTTTCTGGCTTCATGTTGTGATGAAATTGTGACAACGCCCCCTTGTTGATTGAGTTCAATGGCTTCGGGGAACCGATCGTAATTTTTTCCAATCACAACGGGAATCCCTGCAGCGGCTGGTTCAAGAATATTGTGGAGTCCTTTGGCACCCATTCCACCCCCGACATAAGCGATTTGTCCATATTGGTAACAAGCGGAAAGTAAACCAACGGCGTCTAGAACAAGCACAGGCGCTTGCGCAAGTGCACTATGATCGAAAGTACTGTATCGCTGACTTTGAGCAGGTAGCTCATCTACTAGGGTTTTAACTGTTTTTCTATCAATTTCGTGTGGAGCGATTAGCCAACACCACCCTGCAGGAGTGTTTGCGATGCTTTCCTTTAATACGCTTAGGTCCTCTGGCCAGACACTTCCTGCAATGATGCATTGCCGATTCATTACAAATTGCGCCATAAAAGGAAGTTTTTCATTGGAAAGATTGACACGATCAAAACGAGTATCACCCGAGATAGAGACCTGTTTGATACCAATACCAAGAAGTAAATTTTGAGAAGCTTCGTTTTGAACAAAAAGATGCGTAAACCCTTTCAAGAGTTTGCGGTACCATCCGCCCCAAGGTTTAAAAAACAATTGATAAGGTTTAAAGAGCCCCGCAATGAGATAGGTAGGAACCCTTTGTTTTTGAAGTTCAATCAGCAAGTTGGGCCAAAACTCATACTTTATAAAAAAAACTTTGGTGGGTTGTACTTTCTTGACAAATCGGCGTATATCAGTTCGATTGTCCCATGGTAAGTAGGTGGTCAGGTTAGCAACTTGATGCGTTTTTTTGACAAGGTATCCAGATGGTGAGAAAAAGCTCACCAAGTAAAACGCTTGGGGATTTTTGGCTTTGAGTGCTTTTAGAATCGGAAGACCTTGTTCGTACTCACCAAAAGAGGCACAATGCATCCAAATTAGTTCTCTATCACTCGGTATCGTTTTGATGTCGTCCCAGATGCGCTTTCTGCCATTGACAAACTGCTTTGTTTTTCCCGAAATGGGGACGATATCCAGTATGCATCGAATCAACCTAACTGCAATGGAGTACAAAATTTGCATGCCCAAAGATAGGGCTTTCCCAAGAGGAGATTATTTTTTTAAATTTGCACCAATAAAAAAGCTGCTATGCGAAAAATACAGATGGTCGATTTACAATCGCAATATGCTTTTATTCGTCCCCAAATCGAAGCGGGGATGAAGGAAGTGTTGTCAAACGCACAGTTCATCAATGGACCAGCAGTAAAGTCATTTCAATCCAATTTGGAGTCCTACCTCGGCGTAAAGCATGTCATTCCCTGTGCCAACGGAACCGATGCCTTACAAGTTGCCATGATGGGTCTGGGATTAGAGCCAGGCGATGAGGTGATTACGGCAGACTTCACTTTTGCAGCTACTGTTGAGGTGATTGCTTTACTCGGATTAACACCAGTCTTAGTCGACGTTGACCCCAACTCTTTTAATATTGACCCAAAGGCCATAGAACGAGTAATTACATCCAAAACAAAAGCCATTGTACCCGTTCATTTGTTTGGTCAAGTTGCTGATATGGATGCCATAATGGCAATCGCTAAAAAACACAATCTCTATGTAATCGAAGACAATGCCCAAGGCATTGGCGCAAGCTATATGGATGCAAATGGAAATACAACCAAAACAGGCGGAATTGGTCATGTGGGTTCGACTTCTTTTTTTCCTTCCAAAAACCTAGGTTGTTATGGTGATGGGGGCGCGATTATTACCAATGATGATGACCTCGCTCATTCCTTGAGAGGAATCGTTAATCACGGGATGTATGAACGCTATCACCACGATGTGGTTGGTGTCAACTCTCGTTTAGATAGTCTACAGGCAGTGGTGCTGAACGAGAAGCTCAAGCTACTCGACTATTACAACGAACGAAGAAAGTGGGCAGCGATACGCTATTCACAGTTGCTTTCAGGTCATGACAATATCATGACCCCCAAAGTGGTTCGCAATTTAGATTCGCACGTTTTTCATCAATATACTCTTCGACTGATTGACTCTGATCGAGATGCGCTCTTTCAGCACTTGCAAAATAATGATATTCCATGTGGAGTGTATTATCCTATTCCTTTGCATGCTCAAAAGGCTTATAAAAGTGATAAATATGATGAAGAGAATTTTGAAGTGACCAACCAACTGGTTAAAGAGGTCATATCACTTCCGATGCACTCCGAATTGGATGAAGAGCAAATTCAAACAATTTGTCGGGCAGTCCTCGACTTTTTGGGATAAAAAGATAGGGTGTCAACTTTCAGGATTTAGAACAATCCAGATCGTTTTGTCATTGTCGTTTTGTATTTTGCAATATGAAAACAATCATCGCAAATCGACGATCGATATTCCCCATTCAATTCTCTGGCAAAGAGGTAACAGATTCCCAATTACACGAACTCTTTGAAGCAGCCAATTGGGCACCTACCCATCGGCGTACTGAACCGTGGCGATTTAAAGTATTTCGAGGAGAAAAGAAAACAGGCTTGGGAAGGTTTTTGGTCGATGCTTATACGAAGACTACAACGAAGTTTTCAAAACGGAAAAGCCAAGCTATCGCGGACAAAATTAAACTATCAGATGCAGTTGTTTTGATATGCATGAAACGAGATGAAAAAGAGAGTGTACCCGAATGGGAGGAAATCGCAGCCACTGCTATGGCGGTTCAAAACCTATGGCTTCGGGCAACAGAACTTGGTCTAGGAGGGTATTGGAGCACCCCAGCTTATTTGGATCAAATTGATCAATTGATTACGTTAGAAAATCATGAAAAATGCCTGGGTCTATTTTATATCGGAAGATTCGAGGGCCCTACGCCTACTCGGGAACCTGGCGATTGGCGTGAAAAAGTGCAATGGTATGATTAGCCCATTTCTTTAGCCAAGGGCAGATTCAACTTGAGCTTCGCTATCAATCTTGTGGACAAGGCCTTGCATTACTTTTCCTGGGCCACACTCAACAAAATGAGTTGCTCCCTCATCACGCATTGCTCGAATGGTTTGTGTCCATCTGACTGGGCCAGTGAGCTGAGCGATGAGATTTTCTTTGATGACTTCGGTGTCTTGCGTCGGTTGCGCCGTTACGTTTTGATAGATTGGGCAAATGGGCTTGGCAAATGAAGTTTGACGAATCGCATCTGCTAGCTGTTCGCGTGCGGGTTCCATAAGCGGCGAATGAAAAGCACCCCCAACAGGGAGGAGCAATGCGCGTTTGGCTCCTTTTTCTTTGAGTTGTTCGCAGGCCGCTTCTACAGCGGGGACTTCTCCTGAAATCACCAATTGCCCAGGACAATTGTAGTTGGCCGCTACAACAATACCTTTTGTATTTGCACAAACATCTTCCACAACCTCATCAGCAAGAGCGAGTACGGCAGCCATAGCCCCTTGACTTTGGTTGCAAGCTTCTTGCATGGCCTGAGCTCGTTGCGCAACAAGTCGTAAGCCATCGGCAAAAGTCAAAGTGCCAGTGGCAGTCAGTGCTGAAAATTCGCCAAGAGAGTGACCGGCCACCATTTGTGGCGAAAAGTTATCCCCTAATACGGTTCGAATCGCCATGGAGTGAACAAAAATAGCAGGTTGGGTCACACGAGTTTGACGTAGTTCTGCCGCACTGCCATTAAACATGATGTCAGTAATAGAAAAACCTAAAATATCATTGGCTTGCACAAACAAATCGGCAGCTTGTTGATGTTGATCTGCGAGATCTTTACCCATCCCTTGAAACTGAGACCCTTGCCCAGGAAATACAAAAGCGTTCATATTATATTTTTTGATACCTTAAAAAAGTAAAAGCGTATGCGTGTTTTTCGTCTGCAGTATGCTCTTCTTGCCAAACTTCTTTCCACTGGTGGGGATTGATTTTTGGGAAAAAAGTGTCTGCCTCAAAGCTAGCATGCACACGTGTTAGTTCGATTTCATCAGCAATATTTATCGCCTCTTTATAGATTTCACCACCCCCGATAATAAAAGGTCTGGGGTCGTCTTTGGCAATGGTAAGCGCTTCGGATAATGAAGAAGTAATCGTTATATTTTCTGCTTTATAATCTGATTGTCGAGTAATCACGATGTTAGTTCGGTTTGGCAATGCTCTAGGCATAGACTCAAAAGTTTTTCGTCCCATGATGACTGCATGACCATTAGTCAATGTTTTAAAATGCTGTAAATCCTTGGAGAGATGCCATATGAGTTTGTTGTCTTTTCCGAGTGCATGATTTAATGCCGCAGCTGCAATAATTGTAATTCGCTGTTTGGGTTTTTGGCTTTTCTCTTTATGCCATTCAGAATCAGCTTGAAGACTTGTTTCCTTATCGAGTTTACGCTTGATTTTTTCGATACGTGCCTCTTGCATGCCGACTAGAGTTTTGATTTGCTCTCTTTCCCACGCGGGATTCATAAATCGTCTGGTGACATAGACCTGAAAAAGATGTAAAAGCAAAAAAACAGCCCAAAGCAATGCTGCACTCAATACCCATGGGAAACCAAATGGCTGAATCTGAGCACCATAGCCAAGTCCTATATTGAGAATGACCATAACAAGAGAAGCAAATAAAAAAGCGACAAAGTGAAAGTACAATCGCTTTTTCTGACGAATACGAGCACGCGCATAATCGACTAGATCAATTTGGCGATCGTCTATGGTGGTTTTGTTTTTTCGTCGAAAAATCATACAGTTGTTTCTAGTGCAAACATAGGGCTTTACAACCTAAGATTAAACAGCTACAGCCCCTTTGATATGTGGATGAGGGTCATAGTTTTCGATGGTAAAATCGGAGAACGCAAATTCAAAAAGATCTGTTTTATTTGGATTGATTTTTAGAGTGGGAAGTGTCTTTGGTTCCCGACTGAGCTGCAACTCGATTTGTTCCATGTGATTGGTATATATGTGAGCATCTCCAAAGGTGTGAATAAAGTCTCCCGGTTGATAGCCACATGCCTGCGCCATCATATGAGTAAACAGTGCGTAAGATGCGATATTGAAGGGGACACCTAAAAAAATATCGGCACTCCGCTGGTAGAGCTGACAGGAAAGATTGCCATCTGCAACATAAAATTGGAAAAAGGCGTGACATGGCGGTAAAGCAGCTTTTCCGTTGGCTACATTTTCCGAAAAGGGTTTGGAAGGTTCAGGCATCACACTTGGATTCCAAGCCGATACGAGCATTCTTCGGCTATCAGGGTTGTGTTTGAGGGTTTGGACAATCTCTTTAATCTGGTCGATATTTTCACTGTTCCAATTACGCCATTGATGCCCATATACAGGGCCCAAATCCCCATTTTCATCGGCCCATTCGTTCCAGATTCGAACGCCATTTTCTTTGAGATAACCAATATTGGTATCCCCTTTGAGGAACCAAAGAAGTTCGTAAATGATCGATTTGAGATGGAGTTTTTTTGTGGTAACCATGGGAAAGCCCTCACTGAGGTCAAATCGCATTTGATAGCCAAAAACACTTTTTGTTCCCGTTCCCGTCCGGTCTGACTTTTCGACGCCATGGTCAAGGACATGGCGAACCAAATCTAGGTATTGTTTCATCCCAAAAGTTTTGATAAAAATAGTGTGCTTTGGCTACAGATTCTCATCTGCAATTTACTTTTTTTCACAGGGTTATCCACCAAATTAGCCAATGATGGCTCCAGCAATTACTGCGGAGATTAATGAGGCCAAGGTTCCTCCGATAAGAGCACGAACACCAAACCGGGAAAGTACTTTGCGTTGACCGGGTGCGAGAGAGCCAATACCACCAATTTGTATTCCGATAGAGGCAAAGTTGGCAAACCCACAGAGCATATATGTCGCCATAATAATAGATTTTTGATATTGTAGATGAATCATATTGACTGGGTCTTTGAGTTCGGCAAGTTGGATATATCCCACAAATTCGCTTGCGGCAAGCTTAATACCCAGTAATTGCCCCATCGGCATAATATCAGGCGTGGGAACCCCCATAATCCACATTAACGGCGCAAAAAGAAGTCCGAGGATGGCTTCTAAAGAAAAGCCTTCATAGATTGTATTGGCAGCAAACCAATCATTGAGAGTCGTCCAATCACCTACCCAACCCAATATTCCATTACACATGGCAATCAATGCTACAAAAACGAGTAGCATACCACCAATCGTTGTGGCGAGTTTGATACCTTCAACAGTTCCATTTGAAATCGCGTCTAGGGAGTTAGACCCAATGTTATCTAGGGAAACAATGACTTCATTGTCTATGGCTTCGGTTTGTGGATATAGAATTTTAGCAATCACGATTGCACCTGGCGCAGCCATAACAGATGCAGCCAACAAGTGTTTGGCAAACTCTAAGCGTATTACGGGGTCATCTCCACCCAAAAAACCAATGTATGCGGCAAGGACACCCCCAGCTACAGTTGCCATTCCACCAATCATGACCAGTAAGATTTCAGACTTATTCATTTGTTCCAAATAGGCCTTAATCATTAGAGGAGCTTCGGTTTGACCAAGAAAAATATTTCCAATGACTGACAAGCTTTCGGCTCCAGAAATTTTGAGAATTTTTGTCAGGGCAAGCGCAAGAAATTTTACAACAACCTGAATCACTCCCAAGTAGAAAAGAAGGGAGGTCAAGGCAGCAAAAAAGACAATCGTGGGCAAAATCTGAAAAACGAAAATAAAGCCATATGAATCGGCATTCATCAAGTCTCCAAAGAGAAAAATACTTCCAGCGTTGGTAAAATCGAGTATGCTTACAAAAAGCTTACCCATGGCTTCAAAAATACTTTGAATCCACCCGATTCTTAGGATACCAATCGCTAGCATCAATTGAATCATCAACCCTATACCAACATTTTTCCACGCAATATTTTTTCGGTCTGCACTACAGGCAATGGCGATAGCCAATAGAATAAAAAGGCCAAGGAGGCCACGTAAAACGCTTTGCAGTCCCAATCCAGCGCTGGGAATAACTTCAGTTTGGATGCTTACTAATATCAAAAAGTAGTTTTAAGAGTCAGATTCACGTTTGGCAATTTCGTCACGCAGTTTAACAGCTAGCTCATATTCCTCTCTTTTGAGAGCTTTTTGAATACGTGCTTGCAGTTCATCTACGCTTAAGTGTTGAATGTCGTCAGTTTCTTTTGTTTCATTTATAATTTGTTCATCTAAGCTTTTATCGTCGATAACAACGCCTGCTTTTTCGAGAACATTCTCTTGTGCAAAAATAGGCGCATGAAAACGCAAAGCTAATGAGATGGCATCGGAAGTACGAGAATCGATGATTTCTTCAATCTGATCACGTTCACAAATCAAGCTAGAATAAAATACGCCGTCAACAAGTTTTTGGATGATGATACGTTTGATACGAATTTCAAATCGCGCAGAAAAATTGCGAAACAAATCGTGTGTAAATGGACGTTGAAGTTGGATGTCGTCGTCCAGTGCTACTGCAATAGATTGGGCTTCAAACTCACCAATAATTACGGGAAGTTTGCGCACACCATCCACTTCATCAAGTATCAAGGCATAGGCGCCACTTTGATTTTGACTATATGATATTCTGTTGACCTGAAGTTTGACTAAACTCATTGTAAAATGAAAACAATTACAACGAATTTATGGAAAAAAGGCGATTAAACCTCGTCTAAATTCTGGCTTTTAGTCTTTCTGTCAATTTTGGTAGTATTTCAAAGGCGTCCCCTACGATTCCATAATCAGCTGCCTTGAAAAAAGGAGCTTCTGGGTCTGTGTTAATCACCACTTTTACTTTAGATGCATTCACCCCAGCCAGATGCTGAATGGCACCCGAAATACCAACAGCAATATACAGGTTAGTTGACACGGGTTTCCCGGTTTGTCCAACATGCTCACTATGTGGACGCCACCCCATATCAGAAACGGGTTTTGAGCAGGCTGTTGCCGCACCCAAGACATCGGCAAGCTCTTCAATCAGACCCCAGTTTTCTGGTCCTTTTAGCCCGCGTCCACCAGAAACAACGATATCGGCATCGGCTATGGTTGCCTTTCCATGACTTTGCTCTATACTCGATTGATTGCATTTAATCTCAGTGTGTACATCTTGCTGGTGCACATCAGTCGATGTGCTCTGTACGGTTTCTTCATATACATTATTGGCCAACCCGATAATGTTAACTGAACCTTCAAGAGAAGAATTGGCAAATGCTTTATTGCTAAACACAGAATGCTTTACCGTTAGGGGCTCGTTGGTACTTGGCAATTCCACGACATTGGTTATATAGCCAGCTTGAAGTTTGCCAGCCAAAATACCACCCATATACTTGGCATCAGCACTACTGCTAATCACAATAACTTTTACCTGTTCTGTTATGGCAATTTCTGCTAAAGCAGAAGCATATGCATGGGCTTCGAAATAGTCGACATTCGCTTTGAGGTTGATTAATTTTGATGCGCCATATTGAGCAAGTTGATCAAAGTTTTCACAATCGATTGTCACAATGGTTAGTGAGGTGTTTTGTTGTTGGGCAAGGGCAAATCCATAAGAACAAAGTTCTGTGGAGCCCTTTTTTAGCTTTCCTTGTTGGGATTCGGCAAATAGAAGAATAGACATGGTTTATAACACTTTAGCTTCGTTTTGTAATAGGTCAATGAGTTTGTCGACGTCATCAGCAGGGATTAGTTTGACTGCTGCTTTGGGAGCTGGTTTTTCAAAATTTATTACTGCTGTTTTGGAAGATGATTCTGTGGCAGGTAAAACCGTAAGAGGCTTTTGCCTTGCTTGCATGATCCCTCTCATGTTAGGAATGCGGAGATCGGTTTCCTCTACAAGTCCTTTTTGACTTCCAATAATCAGCGGGAGTTCAACACTGAGAACCTCCATACCTCCATCCATTTCTCGAGTTGCAGTTGCAGTTGAACCATCGATTTCTAGTTTGACACAAGTGTTGACAAAAGCCAAATCACATTTGGCTGCAATCATGCCTGGAACCATAGAGCCATTATAATCGATGGATTCTCGCCCAGCGATGATCAAGTCGAAAGGATTAGATTGAATATAGTTTGAAATTTGATTGGCAACAACAAAAGCATCTTTAGCAGGAGTGTCGATTCGAATGGCTTTGTCGGCGCCAATAGCAAGTGCTTTTCTCAGAGTAGGATCGGCACTAGCTTCGCCTACATGCAAAACATCAACAGAAGCACCTATTTTTTCTTTAAACCAAATAGCGCGAGTTAATCCAAATTCATCATTTGGATTAATCACAAACTGAACACCCTGTATGTCAAAGACCGTACCGTTGTCTTTAAAATTAATTTTTGAAGTTGTATCAGGCACACAACTGACGCAGACTAAAATCTTCATGATTTACAGATATAAAACAAATATAGAAAATTAATTGAAATTATTATGCACGCATAATAATTTATTCAAGTCAAAATAAGTTGGTTGATTATTGTAAATATTGCTATTTTTGGGCAGTCAAAAAAAGGATGAGAACAATCCAATTCAGAGAGGCGATATGTGAAGCGATGTCAGAAGAAATGCGCAGTGACGAATGCATTTATTTGATGGGCGAGGAGGTAGCCGAATACAACGGTGCTTACAAAGCTTCTAAAGGCATGTTAGATGAGTTTGGTGAAAAGCGTGTGATTGACACACCAATCTCCGAACTTGGTTTTGCCGGAATAGGTGTTGGTTCTACGATGACGGGGAATCGTCCGATTATTGAGTTTATGACCTTTAATTTTGCTTTAGTTGGGATTGATCAAATCATTAATAACGCAGCAAAAATTCGCCAGATGTCTGGAGGCCAATTTCCTTGTCCCATTGTTTTCCGAGGGCCAACTGCCTCAGCAGGACAGCTTGCAGCGACACACTCTCAAGCATTTGAGAGTTGGTACGCCAATTGCCCTGGGCTCAAAGTCATAGTCCCTTCTAACCCTTATGATGCCAAGGGTTTACTCAAATCTGCTATTCGCGACGACGATCCAGTAATTTTTATGGAATCGGAGCAAATGTATGGCGATAAAGGAGAAGTTCCCGACGGAGAATATGTACTTCCCATTGGAGTTGCGTCTGTTATGCGCACGGGCACAGATGTCACATTGGTTTCTTTTGGTAAAATTTTCAAAGAAGCCACTGCTGCTGCTGAAATGCTCGAAAAAGAAAACATTTCCGTTGAGTTGATTGACCTTCGTACAATCCGCCCACTTGACATCAATACCATCCTTGAATCTGTAAAGAAAACAAATCGATTGGTAATCCTTGAGGAGTCTTGGCCTTTTGGCAATATTTCCACTGAAATCACATATCAGGTACAAAGTCAAATCTTTGATTACCTCGATGCGCCAATTATTAAAATCAATACAGCAGACACACCTGCGCCGTACTCTCCCGTCTTATTAGTAGAATGGCTACCAAATCGGGAAGATGTGATTCGTGCAGTCAAAAAGGTTATGCTTTAATTCAATTCCAACTGAAAACCAATATGGAAAATTTTATTCAATATATCCCCATTTTATTAGCGATTGTAGGACTCATTGTCATGTATTTTCAATCTGTTTGGGTAAGAAAACAACCAGCAGGCACAGATAAAATGCAATCTATTTCGAAGAGCATTAAAGAAGGTGCGCTCGCATTTTTAAACGCAGAATATCGCTTGTTATTGATTTTTGTGATTGTTGCTTCAGGAGCACTATATGGCATATCGACTATGGTCGAGACCACAAGTTGGTTGATTGTGCCAGCATTTGTCGTTGGGGCGATTTTTTCAGCTTTGGCAGGAAACATTGGAATGCGAATCGCAACTGAAGCCAATGCCCGCACAGCCGAAGCCGCTAAAACAAGCTTACCAAAAGCACTTCAAGTATCATTTGGAGGGGGTACGGTTATGGGTCTAGGGGTGGCAGGCTTAGCCGTATTTGGCCTTGCCCTTTGGTTTTTATTTTTGGTCGGACAGTTTATCGACGGTTCAGATTTTTATAACAATATGACCATTGTTCTAGAATCTCTAGCAGGATTTTCGCTGGGTGCGGAATCTATTGCCCTATTTGCTCGTGTGGGTGGTGGAATCTATACCAAGGCAGCGGATGTAGGTGCAGATTTAGTTGGAAAAGTGGAAGCTGGTATTCCTGAAGACGACCCACGTAACCCAGCAACTATTGCTGATAATGTTGGTGACAATGTCGGAGATGTGGCTGGTATGGGTGCAGATTTGTTTGGAAGTTATGTTGCCACTGTACTCGCCTCTATGGTATTGGGGAACTATATTATTAAGGACATGTCCGTAGCAGGACAAACGCTTGACACCTTCCATGGTATGGGCCCGATTCTTCTACCATTAGTATTAGCAGGAGTTGGGATTATTGCATCAATTGCTGGGACATTGTTTATTCGAATCAAAGACAATTCAGCTAAAGAAGCCGAAGTACAACGTGCACTCAACACAGGGAATATTTTTTCAATATTAATTACTCTAATTGCATGTTGGTTTTTGATCGATTATCTCTTGCCAGAAACCATCAGTGGTATGAAGTTTTTTGGGGAAGCATCACGTGATGTGGCGGCGACAAATGTATTTTATGCGACGATTGTCGGATTGGGAGTGGGCTATTTAATTTCTCTCTTTACCGAGTACTATACCGCCATTGGAAAAAAACCAGTGATGAGCATTGTACAAAACTCATCAACTGGTGCAGCAACCAATATTATTGCAGGTCTTTCTGTGGGAATGATTTCAACGGCATCTTCAGTTCTTCTCTTTGCTGCTGCGATTTGGGGTTCATATGCTCTTGCTGGGTTTTATGGGGTCGCGATTGCAGCTTCTGCTATGATGGCAACGACAGCCATGCAGTTGGCCATCGACGCTTTTGGTCCGATTGCCGACAATGCAGGTGGCGTTGCTGAAATGAGTGAATTGCCTAGTGAGGTTCGTGAGCGCACTGACATCCTCGACTCTGTCGGAAACACAACAGCAGCTATTGGAAAAGGATTTGCGATTGCTTCTGCAGCATTAACTGCGCTTGCATTATTTGCTGCTTATGTAACTTTTACGGGAATCGACGGGATTAATATTTTTAAGGCAGACGTTTTAGCCGCATTGTTCATTGGGGGAATGATCCCTGTTGTTTTCTCTGCCCTTGCGATGCAATCGGTTGGGAAAGCTGCAATGGAAATGGTACAAGAAGTTCGCCGTCAGTTTAAAGAAATTCCAGGAATTCTGGAAGGGAAAGCAACTCCTGACTATGCTAAGTGCGTTGAGATATCAACTAAAGCTGCACTCAAAGAAATGTTACTTCCTGGCTTAATCACGATTGCAACTCCAATCATTATCGGATTGTTGATAGGTCCTGAAGCCCTAGGAAGTTATATGGCAGGAGTGGCTGTGTCTGGCGTATTATGGGCGATTTTCCAAAACAATGCAGGCGGTGCATGGGATAACGCCAAAAAATCATTTGAGGCAGGTGTAGAAATCAATGGGAAGGTAGAAAAGAAAGGATCGGATGCGCATAAAGCTGCTGTAACTGGTGACACGGTTGGAGATCCGTTTAAAGATACTTCTGGACCATCAATGAACATCTTAATCAAGCTGACTTGTTTGGTTGGGTTGGTTATTGCACCTATTCTAGGCGATGGTCACGCTACGCAAGCACACCATATTGAAGAAAAGCAAAAAGAAATTCGTGTGGAAGTCACCAACTCAACAGAGGGTGAAACCATTGCTACGATTACCACAATCATAACCAAAAATGGAGAAACTTCTGAAACCATACAAGAGATTGTTGGGAGTCAAGAAATGGTCGACTCTACACTCAATGAAATCGAAAGTCTAAAGAAAGAGTAAGACGGGAGTATTCTCAAGTTTATATCATAAGTGGACGTCTATTTGGCGTCCATTTTCATTTCCTCAAGTTTATCGTCAATAATCTGAACTACTTTTTGTAGGTCCCCAGCGTTATCTACAAAATTGAGATCGTCAACCTCTAAGATGATGAGGTTCATTTTATCATAGTCATGAATCCATGCTTCATAGCGCTCGTTTAATCGACTGAGGTACTCGATGCTGATGGAGTTCTCATAAACACGCCCACGTTTGTGAATCTGATTGACAAGGTTTGGAATTGAGCTTCGAAGGTAGATGAGCAAATCTGGTCCTTTTACCAAAGATTCCATCAACTGAAATAAAGAACTGTAATTTTCAAAATCGCGATGAGTCATCAGTCCCATAGCATGAAGATTGGGCGCAAAAATATGAGCATCCTCATAAATTGTACGATCCTGTATGACTGTGCTTTTACTGTTATGTATTTCTAGAATTTGACGAAAACGACTGTTTAGGAAATAAACTTGAAGGTTAAAAGCCCAACGCTCCATTTCGGCATAAAAATCATCGAGATAGGGGTTTTGGACAACATCCTCGTATTGCGGTTCCCAACGGTAATGATTTGATAATAGTTCAGTCAGAGTTGTTTTTCCTGCTCCAATATTTCCTGCAATCGCTATATGCATACCATCTATTTTAAGTAGCATAAAAATATAAAATAAACTCAATTCAAAATGCGAATTCGCAGATAGTTTTTATCCATCTGATAGAATTGTTGATAAGAGATTTATTTGATGTATTAAGTATAGCTTTATTTTTAATTTTTTAATTTCGAACAAAATCTATAACCATGAAAAATTTCATTTTATCCATTCTATCCCTGTTTTTGAGTATTACTAGTTCAAATGCCCAGTTATTTGATGGTATTGAAAATATTTTACTGACCTCAACCGAAGATGCCCGTATTTTGGCTGAGGGCTACACTACTCCATTAAGTAAAACCTTAACTTTTGCATTAAATTCTGGTTGGGCAACAAGTGCGAAAACACATAAAAAATTAGGTTTTGGCTTGACCATTGGTGGCGCTGCACCTTTTGTGCCAGCCGCAGATCAAGTATTTACACCAACAGGGCTCACCTCATTGAGCGTGCCCTCTGGGTCATTGCCAACTGTTTTTGGTGAGGGGGGAGACCAGGAGTTAAATTTTTCATTTCGTGAAAGCGTTCTCGGAAATGAAGTTGAATATGATGGAAAACTCTCTTTTCCGGGCGGTTTAAAAGATGAACTGCCTTTGGGAACGGTTCCTGCTCCGATTTTTCAAGCAAGTGTAGGGGTGGTTTTCGATACGGATTTATTGGTTCGGTTTGTACCCAAAATGGAAATTCAAGGCAGTACATTCAGTTTGACGGGCTTTGGCTTAAAACACAACATCATGCAGTACTTTGGTCCTATGGATAAGCTCCCTCTCAATGTTTCGTTATTGGCTGCAATATCCAAAGCGAGCTTTGAATATGATTTATCAGACTCTACTTTTGGCGGGAATAGTTCCAACCGAAAAATGACTTTTGAGGCCGATACATTTACTGTACAAGCACTCGCTTCTATTGACCTTCCTGTCATCAGTGCGTTTGCGGGCTTGGGCTATAATTCTGGAGACTCTCAATTTGATGTGAGTGGAGATTATAGTATTGATTATGAAATTGCGGGTTTGCCAACGATTTCCAGAATCCTTGAAGACCCCATAAGCATCGCTTCAGAGGCCTCTGGTGTTATGGGAATCGTTGGTGCACGACTGAATCTTTCTTTTTTAAAGATTTTTGCCAATTACACAATTCAAGATTACAACACCTTAACAGCTGGAATTTCTTTTAATTTTCGATAATCCGTAAAATTTTTTTTGGAATTTGTAATTGCGTTGTATATTTGCCACGCATAAGAGGAAGGATTTGACTGATTGCAACCTCTCAAAAAAAGTGCTAAAACAGCTTTACTTTTTAGAGACTTGTTGTATTTCTTCTTCGCTAAAAAGTGAATTTAATGCCATATTTTTTTACATCCGAATCTGTAAGCGAGGGACATCCTGACAAAGTTGCTGATCAAATCAGTGATGCCTTACTCGATCATTTTATTGCTTTTGACTCCCAGAGCAAAGTCGCCTGTGAAACCCTAGTTACTACGGGGCAGGTTATTCTTTCAGGGGAGGTTAAAAGTAAAACCTATTTAGACGTTCAACAGATTGCACGGCAAACCATTAATGAAATTGGCTATATCGATGATGCCTACCAATTTTCTGGAAATTCTTGTGGTGTGATTTCTTTGATTCATGAACAATCGTCAGATATCAATCGGGGGGTTGATCGTGAGAAAAAAGAAGAGCAAGGTGCCGGTGATCAAGGAATTATGTTTGGTTATGCAACCAATGAAACCGATAACTACATGCCTTTAGCACTTGCTGTTTCTCACAAAATATTAGAAGTATTGGCCGATTTTCGTCGTGCGAAATCTGACATTACCTATTTGCGACCTGATGCAAAGTCCCAAGTCACAGTTGAGTACAGCGATGACCACAAACCCATACGTATCGAAACTGTGGTTGTATCTACGCAGCATGATGATTTCGATACAGACGAAAATATGGCTACCCAAATACGTCAAGATATTATTGAAAAAGTTATACCAAAAGCCATTGCCTCATTTTCCCAAGAGATACAGTCTTTGTTTTCTAACGATGTGATTTATCACATCAATCCAACTGGTAAATTTGTTATTGGAGGACCTCATGGAGATACTGGACTAACAGGTAGAAAAATCATCGTCGACACCTATGGGGGCAAGGGAGCACACGGCGGTGGTGCCTTCAGTGGGAAAGACCCGAGCAAAGTTGACAGAAGTGCAGCTTATGCGGCTCGGCATATTGCTAAGAATGCAGTAGCTGCAGGAATCGCTGATGAAATCCTTATCCAGTTGAGTTATGCTATTGGTGTCCCTGCGCCTACTTCCATTTTTGTGGATACCTACGGAACCTCACATGTTGAGCTGTCCGACAGCGAAATCGCAAAAAAATTAGAAACGCTTTTTGATTTGACACCATACGGCATCGAACAACGCCTCAAACTACGAACCCCGATTTATGCGGAGACGGCCGCTTATGGTCACATGGGTCGCACACCAAAAACGATCAAAAAAGTTTTTGAATCTCCTTACAATGGAAAAATCGTTCACAAAGTCGAGCTATTCCCATGGGAAAAACTCGATGCCGTTTCTTTATTACAATCATCATTCACTATCAAATAATTTTATAAAATGAGTACAAGACAAATCTCAACAAATGCATTGCATCAAGGTCATGATGTGACAGCGACACAGGGAACAAGATCGGTTCCTATTTTTCAATCCACAGCTTACGTATTTAACGACAGTGATCACGCTGCTAAGCTGTTTTCTCTGGCCGAACCAGGATACATCTACACCCGTCTAAATAACCCTACGGTTGATGTATTGGAGCAACGAATTGCTGCTCTTGAGGGCGGACTTGCTGCAGTAGCTACCGCATCGGGAACATCTGCCTTAAGTACAGCCATTTTAGTTCTGCTCAAAGCGGGAGACCATATCGTTGCGTCAAACAGTCTATACGGCGGATCATATAATATGCTGAAGGTATTGTTACCACGATTGGGTATCACCACGACTTTCGTAGACCCTGACGACCCAAAGAACTTTACAGATGCTGTGCAAGAAAACACACGTCTTTTCTTCGCAGAGTCGCTTGGGAATCCAAAATTAGACGTCCTAGATCTTAAGGGAATTTCTAGAGAAGCCAAAGCAACAAAAGTCCCTTTTATGGTTGATAGCACACTCGCTACTCCTGCTTTGCAAAATCCAATCGCACATGGTGTGAATATCGTGATTCACTCCCTCACAAAATATGCCAATGGAAATGGCTCTACAATGGGCGGTGTGATTGTTGACGCTGGTAATTTTGATTGGTCAAGTGGGAAGTTTCCAGAATTCACTACCCCATCTGATGGCTATCATGGGTTGGTACTTCATGATGTCTTAGGCCCAGCTGCATATATCGCTAAGGTTCGGATTGAAGGTCTTAGAGATTTGGGTGCTGCGATTAGCCCATTCAATGCTTTTCAAATTATTCAAGGACTTGAAACCTTGGAAATCCGTATGAAAAAGCATAGCGAAAATGCACTGGCGTTGGCAGAATGGCTAGAAGCACATGAAGATGTTGCATGGGTAAATTACCCTGGACTCAAGTCAAGTAAATACAACGAACTTGCCAAGAAATACCTCCCAGAAGGACAAAGTGGGCTTCTTGCTTTTGGACTTAAGGGGGGATTTGATGCAGGAAAGACGGTAGCTGATGAAACCAAATTGTTTGCACTCGTTGCCAATTTTGGAGATTCTAAGTCTTTGGTTATTCATCCAGCGAGCACAACACATCAACAATTGACTTCTGAAGAGCAAGCTTCAACGGGTGTTACACATGATTTGATTCGTCTTTCAGTAGGGTTAGAAAATATTGAAGACCTGAAAGCAGACCTCCAACAAGCATTTGATAAGGTTTAAAGTGTCTCAGCTCACCTACATCACGTTTGATCAGTACAAGACTCTGTGCGGAGAGCAAATGGACTTTAGGTTGTCCTATAAGTTATTTGGTCTCGCTTTGGGGAGTGCCCCTGTTGTGTTGGTCAATCATTCGCTTACCGGAGATGCTGATATTACTGGTGAAAATGGCTGGTGGTCAGAACTCATTGGCGACGGCAAAGTCATCGACACCGAGAAATACACAATCTTGGCTTTCAATTTTCCTGGCAACGGGGCTGACAACGATGTAATCGAAAAGTATGATTGCCTCGTACTACGTGATGTGGCCAATCTTTTCAAAGAAGCTCTTGACCACTTGGGTATCGATAGGCTACACGCGGCAATTGGGGGTTCAATTGGCGGTTCCTTGGTTTGGGAAATGGGAGCCAGCTTTCCAGACCTCATCGAGAACTTAATCCCTATCGCTTGTGACTGGAAAACCTCCGATTGGGTATTGGCAAATACGCTGTTGCAAGATCGAATATTGCACAATTCAAAAAACCCATTGTCTGATGCACGCATCCATGCGATGATGTGCTACCGCACACCTGAATCATTTAAAATGAGGTTTGGAAGATCGATACACGAAGAGCAAGGAATTTTTAATATTGACAGCTGGCTGCTTTATCATGGCGAAAAGCTCAACAATCGATTTCTCCTTCAAGCATATAAGTTAATGAACCACTTGTTGCGAACGATTGACATCACAGAAGGCAGGGGGTCATTTGAAGAGGTTGCTTCACAAATCAAAGGGTCGGTTCATTTGATTTCCATAGATACGGACTTGTTTTTCACCGATGCCGAGAATCGCGAAACCTACAAGAGATTGATGGAGAAAAAAGCAAATCTGCATTACCATAACTTATCGTCTGTTCATGGGCATGATGCCTTTTTGATTGAATATGACCAACTTAATCGCATGTTGTCCCCTTTATTTACGAACATACACATCAACTCATGACAGTAGAACTTAAACATCAAAACGGATTTCATTCAGTAATATCCAATGACCGTGGTCATAGCATTTCAATTGATACGACGTCTAGCGAAGACCCACAAGGGCCAAGTCCGATGGAGCTCTTGCTCATGGGCGTTGCTGGTTGTAGCAGTATTGATATTGTATCTATTTTAAACAAACAAAAAATCAAACCTGACAGTCTTCACATCCAGGTCGATGGAGATCGGACTAAAGGACAAGTACCTTCTTTATTTACGGCAATTCACGCTAAAGTGATTGCTACAGGAGATGTGCCTGCGGATCGTTTGTATCACGCAGCCCAATTGTCATTTGAAAAGTATTGCTCGGTTTCAAAAACATTAGAGCATACTGCCACCATCACTTTTTCTGTAACTGTAAATGACACACTATATGAGAAACCAAAGTAAAGAACTGATTGATTTTGGAGTGCCGTTTCTCCACTACTATTCGATGGGCAAATACGATTATATCCACGCCATTGCCAAAGAAGTGTTTTGATTGAAATCAAGGGTGCCGCCGATTTAATTATAGCTATTCAAGGACGGTTTCTAAGACTTCGTAATATCGTTGGGCGATAAATTCTGCTCCTTCTTCATTATAATGAATATCATCGAAGAGATAGCGATCTGCAAAGCCGTCAAACATATTTACTGTGATCACTTGTGAGCTTTCGTCGGTTTGTTCTTGCGCAATCGTTTCCACATCCAAAACTGCTTGATCAAAAATCGCGGTTAACTCAGGGGTCATAAAGCTTGTTTTGCCTGGGGCAAGCTGTTCAATGAGTATCACAATGTAAGGGTTGCAATCTTGGAAGAGATCAATAATACCATTTATATTCTCAATTACATTTTCGTAAGGAAGGTCATCCAAAATATCATTTCCACCCGGTGAGCTAAATAGAACAATGTCAGGATATCCAGTTTCATGGAGTATACTTTCTAATTCTTCAAATATTTGTTCGGATGTCCAGCTCATTTTCCCCTGATGATCAGGGTCAAAAGAAATGCCCTCATAATCGGGATAAGAGCCCGTTTCCGTTTCTGTTCCGATAAAGTCAAAGTTCCAGCCCCCATCAATCAGGTCTTTCCATAATGCATATCGATAACTTTCAAACCAGGGAGAAAACCCTTGCACACGAGAGGCGCCCAGTGGCATGATTTTGTTTGGGATATCTTTTGTGTTTTCTTCTTCGGAAGCGTTTCCTTGATCAAGTTCATCAGATTGGCAGCCAAACAGTAGGCACACACAAGAAACCACAACTAACAAGTGTGACAAACCAGAATATTCTATACAGTTGAGCATCATATGAATTGATAAAACTTTGAATTAAACCTACAAAAAAATCATATAAACATTTGTTTTTTCGGGAGATGCACTTACATTTGCATTCGTAATGAACAACACGTTTTACTATTACAGCGCTTTTTATACTTCTCAAACGGAGCAGGGCGATTTGTAATACAATACTATGAAACAAACACAAGAAAGTCCTGACAACAACATCAGGGCTTTTTTTTTGATATGAAGACAACAGTTGCGATACAAGGAATCAAAGGGTCATTTCACGATGAAGTGGCACAGCAATATTTTGGGAATCAGATAGAGATATTGGCGTGCGATTCATTTGATCTAGTGGTGCAGTCGGTTGTAAATGACCAATGCCACAAAGCAGTAATGGCCATAGAAAACTCGATTGCTGGCTCGATTTTACCAAATTACGCCTTGCTTGATCAGTATGATTTATCCATTTTCGGTGAGCATTTCTTAAGCATTACCCACAATCTGATGGCTATGCCAGGGCAAAGCATTTCGGACATTCAAGAAGTACACTCACATCCGATGGCACTCCTGCAGTGTAAACAATTTTTTCAAGCCCACCCACACATCAAGCTTGTTGAGAGTTCAGATACAGCAGCTGTTGCTAAGGAAATCAGTGACAATAACCAAACTGGGAAAGGCGCGATTGCCAGTCGCCTTACGGCAGACCTGTATGGTCTTCAAGTAATTCGCGAGTCGATTCAAACGATTAAAGACAACGTCACCCGATTTGTAATTATTCAAAAAACAGCAGACCAAACAATTACAAATATTTCAAAAGCAGCTTGGAAATTTGTTCTGGATCACAAACGTGGAAGTTTGGCAACAGCCCTTAATGTGATGAGTGACTGCAAATTGAATCTCACCAAAATACAATCCTTACCAGTGATTGAAACACCCGGCAAGTATGCCTTTTTTGTCGATGTTACATTTGATGATCCTGCCAACTATCGAAAGGCCAAATCGCTGTTGGAAATTATGGCAACCTCATTTAAAATTTTAGGAGAATACCAATCTAAAACACCATGACAGCAAGAAGACTAGATCGTATTCAGGAGTATTATTTCTCTAAAAAGCTACGGGAAGTACGTGCGATGATTGCGTCGGGTAAGCCCGTGATTAACATGGGTATTGGCAGTCCTGACCTGCCACCGCCTCAAGAGGTGGTCGATGCCCTTCACAACAGTATGTCGCACCCCACTGCACACAAATACCAAAGCTATCAAGGCATCCCTGCCTTGCGTGAGTCTATCGCAGACTTTTATCAAAAGCAGTATGGAGTAACCCTAAACCCAAAAAATGAAATTCTACCCTTGTTGGGGTCCAAAGAAGGGATTATGCACATTTCGATGGCATTCCTTAACGCTGGCGACCAAGTATTGGTGCCCAATCCGGGCTACCCAACCTATACCTCTGTCACGCGATTGGTAGAGGCTGAAGCGGTATTTTACAATCTTGAGGAAGATCACCATTGGCAACCAAACCTTGAGGAGCTTAAACGTATTGACTGTATAAAGGTTCGATTAATGTGGATCAATAGTCCACATATGCCAACTGGAACAACAATTGACCCCCAACTTTTGACCGAGCTTGTTGGGTGGGCTAAAGAAAACGATATTTTGTTGGTCAATGACAATCCATACAGTTTTGTACTCACAGACCAGCAACAGAGTATCTTCCAAAACATTGATGATAAATCTCATGTCATGGAGTTGAATTCATTGAGCAAGTCGTTTAACATGGCTGGTTGGCGAATGGGAATGTTAAGCGGATCTAAAGATAATATCAATCATGTCCTTAAAGTCAAAAGCAATATGGATTCGGGCATGTTTTATGGAATCCAACAGGGCGCAATTGCTGCCTTGCAGCAACCACAATCTTGGTTTGATCATATTAATGCTATATATAGAGAGCGAAGAGAGCAAGTTTGGAAATTGGCTGAAGCCATGGGCTGTACTTTCAGCAGGGACAACAGTGGGATGTTTGTATGGGCAAAACTTCCCAATAGACACAATGATAGTGAACGTTTTATTGATCAGCTCCTCTATGAAAAACATATTTTTTTAGCGCCGGGTACCATTTTTGGAAGCGCTGGCCAAGGATACATCCGGTTCTCGCTATGTATTGATAAAGGCCAGATTGTAGAAGCTTTAAATCGATTAGAGAAATGAAAGTAGGGTTGATTGGTGTTGGTTTGATGAATGGATCCTTAGCATTAGATCTGAAAAGTGTGCACCAAAGTGTTTTGGTATATGGGGTGAGTCGAACGGAAGCCACGTTGTCAAATGCAATGGAATTGGGCTTAATCGATCATCGTGCTACAATCGATGAGTTAAAAGACATGGACTTGGTTTCTGTTGCTATTCCAGTTGAGGCCACAGCATCTCTTTTACCAAACATTCTTGATGCAGTAGGTCCAAACACCTTGGTTATTGATATGGGATCGACCAAAACGGTGATTTGTGAGTCGGTCGCCCGACATCCAAAACGCGAACAGTTTTTGGCATGTCACCCGATCGCTGGAACTGAGTTCTCAGGTCCCCAAGCTGCCATTCGGAACCTTTACAAAGACAAAGTCAATATGCTTTGTGAAATCCATAAAACAAGACCTGAATTGTTGGAGCGTGCGCGTTCTATTTTTACAAATTTGGGAATGCAGCTTCGTGAAATTGAACCGATTGCGCATGATCGGCATATCGCCTATGTATCGCATCTATCGCATATCACCTCATTTATGCTTGGAAAAACAGTCATGGAAAAAGAGGAAGATGAGCAAAACATATTTGACATGGCGGGAAGTGGATTCTCATCTACTGTTCGTTTGGCAAAAAGCTCCCCTGAAATGTGGATGCCGATATTTAAGCAGAACAAGCAAAACGTCATCGAAACACTTGACAAATACATTTCCAATGTGGAATATTTTAAATCCCTATTGGCAAATGATGATTATACCACGCTAGTGGATGAAATGAAGAAAATTAATACAATCACACATATTTTAAAATCTGAAATAAAAACAAATGGAAAATAATAAAGCAATGGGTAAATGGCTACATGACTTTAACCTCTCTCATCCCCTCGTGATTGCCGGTCCTTGTAGCGCAGAGACCGAAGAGCAAGTGATGGATATCGCATACCAACTCAAGGATACTGATGCCACAATTTATCGAGCAGGGATTTGGAAACCAAGAACCCGACCTGGAAATTTTGAAGGAGTTGGAGCTATCGGATTAAAGTGGTTGCAACGTGTGAAAGAAGAAACGGGAATGATGACCGCAACAGAAGTAGCCAATAAAGATCACGTGAAGCTTGCCCTAGAAGCGGATATTGACGTGCTTTGGATTGGTGCTCGATCAACGGTCAGTCCGTTTATTGTGCAGGAAATTGCAGATGCACTTCAGGGTACAGACAAAATCGTACTTGTAAAAAACCCAGTAAACCCTGATTTGTCGCTTTGGCTTGGTGGGATTGAGCGATTATATACTTCTGATATCAAAAATTTGGGTGTGATTCACCGTGGATTCTCGAGTTATGCAAAAACAAAATATCGCAACAACCCAGAATGGCAATTGGCTATCGAATTGCAAAATCGATTCCCTGACCTTCCCTTGATTTGTGATCCATCACATATCTGCGGACGTCGTGATATCTTACAAGACGTATCGCAAACAGCACTGGACTTGAATTTTGACGGTTTAATGATTGAATCCCATCGCGACCCAGATAATGCATGGAGTGATGCGGCACAGCAAATTACTCCAGAAACTCTAGTTCAAATGATGACGGATCTTCGTATTCGAAAAACAACAGCTGATGCAGAAAGTTATGTCAACAAGCTCGATAACCTTCGCGCTAAAATTGATGTGATTGACCATAGTTTGCTTGAAACTTTAGGTAAGCGGATGAATATTTCAGTTGATATCGGCACCTTGAAGAAAGAGCACAATGTTGCTGTTTTACAGTCAAAGCGATGGAACGAGATTTTGGGAAAGATGATTCTTGAAGGAGAGGGACATGGATTAAGCGAAGAGTTTTTATTGCGCATGTTCAAAGCGATTCATCAGGAATCGATCAACCATCAAGAAAAGGTAATCAATACCTAAGATTGAAAAGTCTTACCTTGTAAGCTGTGGAAGGAACGGTTTATAAATCGACAGGAAGTTGGTATACTGTAAAAACAGATACAGGGATATTTGTTTCGTGTTGTATAAAAGGTAAATTCAGAACCGATCAGATTTCGAGTACTAACCCCGTTGCTGTTGGAGATCGTGTGACCATTTCGATTGCTGAAAATCGTGAGGAAGGGGTTATCCAAGCCATTCATAATCGAAAAAACTATATTGTCCGTAAATCGGTAAACCTTTCTAAGAAAATTCATATTCTTGCAGCGAATATTGACATTGCCTTTTTGTTGATTACGCTGAATAACCCTGTTACTTACCCTGCTTTTATTGATCGTTTTTTAGCAACAGCTAAGGCCTTTGGAATTGAAGTTGTTTTATTGTTCAACAAGGAAGACACTTATTTGATGCACGAAATGGATGAATTCCGTCAGCTCAAAGCAGTTTATGAAGACATCGGATATTATTGTGTTGAAATTTCAGCGCTCAATGGAACCAATGTTGATCAAGTAAAATTCCTTATGTCATCTAAAACTTGTATGCTTTCCGGGCACAGCGGCGTTGGAAAATCAACTTTAGTAAACACGCTTGCTCCGCAGTTAAAAATCAAAACCAAAGCGATTTCGGATCAGCATCAGCAAGGTCAGCACACGACAACCTATGCCGAATTGCATGAATTGGATTTTGGTGCTAAAATTATCGACACGCCAGGGATTCGTGGATTTGGAATGGTCACATTTTCACCACAGGAGTTGGGTGATTATTTTGTTGAATTTTTTGAACGAAAAAGCCAATGCAAATTCAATGACTGTCTGCATGTAGACGAGCCAAAATGCGCTGTAAAATTAGCAGTTGAGTCAGGCGATATCTCCCTTTCACGCTACAGGAGCTACACCCAAATTCTCTCTGGTGATGACCAACATTACCGAACCGATTTTTGGGAATCATGAGAGCCCTAATTCAACGTGTCAGTGAAGCAAGTGTCCATGTTGATGGGGAGCTAGTAGGTTCAATTTCAAAAGGGCTTTTGGTTTTTTTGGGCATCACACACGAAGATGATGTGCAAGATGTTTCATGGCTGGTAAAAAAAACTATCGGACTTCGTATTTTTAACGATACAAACGATGTAATGAATTTATCGCTATTAGAAACAGAGGGTGAATTGTTGGTGGTCAGTCAGTTTACGCTCCACGCGTTGACCAGAAAAGGGAACAGACCATCTTATATCGATGCTGCTAAGCAAGAAACAGCCTTGCCTTTGTATAAAAGTTTTGTGGAGGAGTGCGAAAAAGTACTAGGGCGATCAGTTTCAACAGGAGTTTTTGGAGCGATGATGGATGTACAAATTTGTAATGATGGCCCAGTCACGATCTTAATGGATTCAAAAAACAAAACATTTTAAAATAATTGTTATTTAGTTTATTTTAAATAAACCTTTAAAAACGTTAAAGTATTGTTTTCATCATCATTATTTTTGACAATATAATAAGTAAGATGGATTTAAAAAAAACACAAAAACTAGTTGATCAGTGGATTAAAAACCATGGTATCCGCTATTTTGACGAATTAACCAATATGGCTCAACTTACTGAAGAAGTTGGAGAGGTTGCTCGAATCATTTCCCGCCGTTATGGTGAGCAGTCCGAAAAAGAAAGCGACAAGCAAAAGGATTTAGGTGAGGAATTAGCTGATGTACTTTTTGTCGTAATTTGTTTGGCCAATCAGACGGGAGTGGATTTGGACAGTGCATTTGCTAAAAAATTAGAACTCAAAACCAAACGAGATCAAGATCGCCATCACAACAACCCTAAAATCAATCAATGAAAGATTTGAGGCTTAGCCATAAGTCTAGAGCTGTTCTTGGGAAAATTCTGGTAACAGGATCAAAAAGCGAGTCGAACCGGATGTTGCTTTTACAAGCACTTTTCCCTCAGATTGCTCTCACCAACCTATCAAATTCCGATGATACCGTTGCAATGAAGTCTGGATTGGAAAGTGACAATGACTTGGTTCATATCGGACATGCAGGTACTAGCATGCGGTTTTTGACAGCGTACTATTCTACTTTAGAAAATCAAGAAATAACATTGACTGGTTCGCCGCGAATGCAAGAGCGCCCGATAGGTATATTGGTCGACGCGCTTCGCCAACTTGGAGCAGATATAAGATACCTCAAAAACGAAGGGTACCCACCCTTGTTGATTAAAGGAAAACGGCTCACTGCCAGTGAGGTGTGTCTGTCAGCAAACATCAGTAGCCAATATATCACAGCATTGATGCTGATTGCTCCAAGCTTAGCAGATGGATTGCAACTTCATCTCGAGGGGAAAGTAACTTCAGTTCCCTATATCGAAATGACGCTCTCTCTTTTGCGTCAAATCGGAGTTGAGGCTACTTTTTTTGGACAGCGCATTCAGGTTTTTCCTAAAAAGAACATTGCTCAAACTACCCATGCTGTAGAGTCGGATTGGAGCTCGGCCTCGTACTATTTTAGTATGGTAGCACTTGCAAAGGATGCAGATATCACCCTTTCAACTTATAAAGAAAACAGCTTGCAAGGGGATAAGGTCTTAATGGACATTTACGAGCAGTTAGGAGTTAAGTCTTCTATCAAAAACAACACGCTTCATCTGAAAAAACAAACGTTGGTTTCCAAACAGATACAATTGGATCTCTCTGATTCACCAGACATTGCCCAGACCATAGCGGTTACTTGTTGTGGGCTAGGAGTAGCTTGTGACATAACGGGTTTGCACACACTAAAAATTAAAGAAACGGACCGATTGGTCGCCTTGCAAAACGAATTGACAAAGTTAGGGGCAACAATAGAAATCACAGATAAGAGTTTGCATTTACAAAAACGTACAAATTCAATTCACACTAATGTCTTAATCGAAACCTATCATGACCACCGTATGGCGATGGCATTTGCCCCTTTGGCTTTGTTGGTTCCCATAAGAATTCAGGATGCAGATGTTGTAACAAAATCCTACCCTGGGTTTTGGAAAGATTTAGAAGAGAATGGGTTTATATTGGGTTCATAGTGCAAAAACATGCTCAATAACTTGACAACCCCCCCGCTGAGAATGTATATTTGCCACCTTAATGTTTAGAATGAAACTTTCACACTTTAATTTTAATCTACCAGAAAATCTGTTAGCTGAATACCCTACCGACCATCGTGATGAGTCAAAACTCATGGTTTTACACCGAGATACCGAAACTATCGAACATAAACATTTTAAAGACATTGTTGATTATTTTGGTGAAGGAGACATTATGGTTCGAAACAACACCAAAGTGTTTCCAGCTCGTTTGATTGGAAATAAGGAAAAGACAGGAGCTAAAATTGAGGTTTTCCTACTCCGTGAATTGAATCAGTCACAACGGCTATGGGATGTTCTTGTAGATCCTGCTAGAAAAATAAGAATTGGAAATAAGCTATACTTTGGAGGAGGAGAAGACCTTGTTGCTGAAGTCATTGACAATACTACTTCCCGTGGACGAACGCTTCGATTTTTATATGATGGTCCTTATGAAGCTTTTCGTGAAAAGCTGCACGAGATGGGTCAGACACCACTTCCTAAGTATATCAAAAGAGATGAGGAGGAATTTGATCGAGAACGCTATCAAACAATCTATGCCAAACATGAAGGTGCGGTTGCAGCTCCAACTGCTGGACTCCATTTTTCAAAGCACGTTCTAAAAAGACTCGAAATTAAAGGGGTAGAGGTTGCTGACATCACACTTCATGTAGGACTTGGCACCTTCAATCCAGTTGAAGTGGAGGATTTGTCCAAACATAAAATGGATTCGGAAGAACTGCATATCGATCAGATTGCTGCCGATATGGTTAACAATGCTATAACCAGTAAAAATCGGGTATGTTCCATTGGAACAACATCAATGCGTGCACTTGAAAGTGCGGTATCTTCAAGCAAAACACTTAACGCCTATGAGGGTTGGACGCATAAGTTTATTTTTCCACCCCATCAGTTTAGCATTGCAGATAGCATGGTTACCAATTTTCATTTACCAAAATCAACTCTTTTGATGATGGTTTCTGCCTTTGCTGGACACGAATTTGTAAAAAAAGCATATCAAGAAGCTGTCAAGAAAAAATACCGTTTCTATTCCTATGGCGATGCCATGTTAATTCTCTAATCATGGAGAAAGCACGTGGTGATGTTCGTGCCTTATCCCTGGACGAATTGCGTCGTTTTTTTACTTCTCACTCTGCCCCTGCTTTCAAAGGAGATCAGGTTTATGAATGGCTTTGGAGCAAGGGGTCCCATGACTTTTTAGGAATGACCAATTTGTCAAAATCACATCGCTCACTTTTAGAAGATCATTTTGTCATCAATCATATCGCGGTTGACCAATTGCAACGAAGCGATGATGGCACAATCAAAAATGCCATTCGTCTTCATGACGGATATATCGTAGAATCTGTATTGATTCCTACAGACGCTCGTTCTACGGCTTGTGTGTCTAGTCAGGTTGGGTGTAGCTTGGACTGTCATTTTTGTGCGACTGCCAAACTCAAACGAATGCGGAATCTCAACCCAGATGAGATTTTTGATCAGGTTTTGGAAATAAACAAACAAAGCCAATTGTATTACAATCGTCCATTGACCAACATCGTATTTATGGGAATGGGAGAACCTTTGATGAATTATAAGAATACCCTGACGGCTATTCATAAAATCACTTCTGCTGATGGGCTAGGCATGTCACCCAAACGAATTACGGTATCAACTTCTGGAATCTCCAAGATTATCCGAGTGATCTCAGACCAGAACCCAAAGTTTAAATTGGCAGTTTCTCTTCATTCTGCTATTGAAGAAACACGAAATAGATTGATGCCATTTACCAAAGTCTTTCCACTCGGTCAGCTATTAGAGTCACTTAAGTATTGGTATGAGAAAACGAAAAGCCAAATCACCTTTGAGGTGGTAGTATGGAAAGGCATCAATGACAAACAAGTGGATATTGATGAATTGGTTTCCTATTGTAAGCAGGTACCATCAAAAGTAAACTTGATTGAATACAATGCGATTGGAGATGACCAATTTGAGCAAGCAGAACCAGAGACGATAGCGGCATATACAACTGCATTGGAAAACAATCGAATTTCTGTTACAGTACGGCGGTCGCGGGGGAAGGATATCGATGCTGCATGCGGTCAGCTAGCAAATAAGAATAATTAATTTGCTCATAGACAAGATGTTTTACAGTACCTATTGAAATTGTATATTTAAAACGAATGAAAATCACTGAGCAACTCAAACACCCCATACGTGAGGAAATGGAACTCTTCGAAAGAAGATTTTCCAAAGCAATGTCTTCCAAAATTGCATTGTTAAACCGAATCACTCATTATATTGTCAATCGCAAAGGAAAACAGATGCGTCCAATGTTTGTTTTTCTTGCCGCAAAGTTGCTAGGAAATACCAATGAACGTACTTACCGAGCGGCATCTGTAATCGAACTCATTCATACAGCGACCTTGGTTCATGACGACGTGGTCGATGACAGCAATAAGCGCCGAGGGTTTTTCTCAATTAATGCCCTTTGGAAAAATAAAATAGCTGTTTTAGTTGGAGACTATTTACTGTCCAAAGGCCTTTTACTTTGCATTGACAATAAAGACTTTGATTTACTCGAAATCATTTCGACTGCAGTGCGCGAAATGAGTGAAGGGGAGTTGTTGCAAATTGAAAAAGCCAGAAGTCTCGATATTACTGAAGAGGTTTATTGTGAAGTTATTCAAAAAAAAACCGCTACACTTATTGCATCCTGTTGCGCTTTAGGCGCTTGTTCTGTTGAGAGTTCTGAAGCAGAGGTTCAAAAAATGCGAATGTTTGGCGAAAAAATTGGCATGGCTTTCCAAATCAAAGACGATTTATTTGACTATGGAAAACAACGTATTGGAAAGCCAACAGGAATCGATATCCGTGAACGAAAGATGACCTTACCTTTGATTTACGCCATGCAACAGGCAAGTCCATCAGAACGAAGGTGGGTCAAGCGAAATTTGAAAAAGTACAACACGAATAAAAGGAAAGTAAAAGAGTTAATTGCATTTGTCAAAACCAATGGCGGATTGGATTATGCAATCCACAAAATGCATGAATTCCAACAAGAGGCAAACCTGATTTTGGATTCATTTCCAGCTTCCGACTCAAAGGATAGTTTGCAAAAACTTGTCTCTTATGTAATTGATCGGGAGTTTTAATCGCTTTTTTTTCTATTTTTAATTTTTACAAATATCAAATTTTGATCAATAAGTCAACCATAGATCTCGTTTTTGAAACCGCACGTCTGGAAGAGGTTATTGGTGATTTTGTGCAGCTCAAAAAGTCGGGTTCAAATTTCAAAGGATTAAGTCCATTTTCCAATGAAAAAACTCCGAGTTTTATGGTTTCTCCTGTCAAACAAATCTGGAAAGATTTTAGCAGTGGCAAAGGGGGAAACGTCGTCTCCTTTTTGATGGAGCATGAGCACTTTACATTTCCAGAAGCGAT
>Ga0066856_10000006_pt1 | contig 67192 bp, 56 predicted proteins | sample ETNtaG_5_FD_65605 | JGI IMG/M metagenome (GOLD analysis project Ga0066856, IMG submission 65605) | Marine microbial and viral communities from oxygen minimum zone, Eastern Pacific Ocean - ETNP201406SV205 | ecosystem: Environmental > Aquatic > Marine > Oceanic | place: Pacific Ocean: Eastern...
TGTGTATATGCCAGGAAACGAAAGAAAAGTAGTTCGTGGTGGTTCGTGGAAGGATGTAGCCTACTTTCTAAAAGTTGGCAGTAGAGATTACGAATATGCAGATAGTTCGAGAAGTTACATTGGTTTACGCATGGTTCGTGACTATTTAGGATCAAAAAATAAATAATTTAATATAGCAATGAAAAAAAAGTTTTTTATACCAGAAAAATACCTTGAATTAGTTTTTGGGCTTGGAGCGTCAGTAGTAATTATCGGAGCCCTCTTAAAAATCACTCACAAAGATTTTATATTTAGTGGCAACACATGGCTTACGGCGGGATTAGTAACCGAGGCTATAATTTTTATGATTGCAGGTTTGAGAGGTTATGCCGTCACTGCCGATGATGACGAAGGTGATTTAACACCAGAATCTGCAATTTCAGATGTATCTAAAGAAGTTGATGCCCTCAAAGAAGCTTTCGTAGGTGCAACGAACCAAATCGAGAATCTTACTGGCAGTCTACAGTCTGCAACCATTGCAGCAGCCACGATTAAAATTCCAGAGAATTTTCAAATTAATGTAGATGAACTCAATAACCGTTTGGCTTCAGCTAGTGTTAGCGTTTCTCAGGTCCAAGGTGTTTATAACAACATTGAGAAGAGCTTAGATGGACAACCAGAAGCTCATAGAGACGTAGTGACTGCTAGCGATAAACTTGTAGTCCAGTTGGAAGAAATGAACTCACTTGTTAAGCAGCTTAATGAGAAGTATTCTGCGATAGCAAAAGCAATGGGGAATTAAACTTTTATAACCAATGGCAGCAGGAAAACAAGATTCTCGGCAGAAGATGATTAACATGATGTACCTTGTGTTTATTGCAATGCTTGCTTTAAACATTAGTAAAGAAGTATTAGCTACTTTGGGGATTTTAAATGAGGATATTGAAAATTCTATAAAATCAAAAAGTGAAAAAAGCAATGAGCTTTACACATTATTCGCTCAAAATGTTGAAAACCCAAGCTATTCCTTTGCTAACGAATGGGCTCCTAAAATTAAAGATGCTACAAATCAATATTTTGATTTTGTCCAATTTCTTAAAGACACATTACTTCTAGACGAAGATGGTAAAAATAAGTACAAGAAATCTGTTATAATCAAGGACGGTCCCAATAGAAATGACACCATTCTGATCACTAACTTTCAAACAATGGACAAGTCAATCGAATTAGATGATATGTTTTTTGAGGGTGACAATTATGACAGCTTAGGATTGGTTTATGTAGATAAATTCAAAAATTATTCTGCACTTATGAAATCGGTTATCGATTCAATTGTTTTAAAAGAAAATAGTTTAAGTATTAAGAGAACTCCTCATGATTTTTCGATCAGTAATGATTTAATAGCAAGGAGTTTTACTTTCAAAGATTCAGTCGTTAACTCTGAGGGTACAATACAAACCTATCTTGATTATAACTTTAAAGGGTTTCCAAAGATTGCCTCCCTTTCCAAACTGACTAAACTTCAATCTGATATTCGCGAGCTTGAATTCCAAATGACTCAGGCACTAACTGATAAAATTAAAAGTGATGGGAGTGCTGTTAACATTAATACTTCAAAAACATTATTTGATTCTCAGCCTTCTTATTACGTTAATCAAAATATAAGTGATGCCAAAATTATTGTTGGACGAATAGATGGTAATTTTAGACCTGATTCTGTTTCATTAAAAATAGGCAACGAAAGATTAAGAGAAAATATTGATTATACCCTTGGCGGTGGAGGAGTTAACTTAATAAAGAGATTCAGAACAGCTGGTGAAAAAAAGATTACCGGTAATCTTTACTTTAGAGAATCTAATGGTAGTTTGTCTCCCATTCCAGTTGATCAAAGTTTGTTTATTAATAATAGAACTGATTTCTTTGTGGAGCTACCAAAGATGGATATTTTATATAGAGGCCTTCCAAACCTAGTTAGAATTTCAGACCCCGAAATAATCGCCTCTAATCTTAGGGTTAGATCTAGTGGTGCTAGGACTTCAGCAATTGGCAATAGTACCTGGAAAGTCTATCCTAATTCATTAAATAATACAGAAATAATAATTACAGATGCCTCCAGCCCAGGAACTAGAAAAACTAAATCTTTTAGGGTAAAAGATCTTCCTGAAATGGAAAGTGCAATTTTTTACAACAACAACTACTTTTTAGGATCTGATGGAATTTCTAGGCGTGGATTAGTAAGAGGGAAAGTAACCGGAGAAAAGCCTAAAGATTTTGATTATGATTTAAAAATTAAGGTAGAGAGCTTTGACTTTCAAGTTGGGTCATCCCCCGTAAGATCTGTACGTGGCGATGAGTTACGTGAATTATCTGCTCTTATTGAAACTCAAACACCTGGACAAGTTGCTTTTTTTACAAATATTGTATCTACTGCCTTTTCTGAAGGAGATCGCGAAGCAATTCCTAACGTTAAAGTAAGAGACTTTAGTATTAGATTAAAATGAAAATCATGAAAAAATATTTTTTAGTTTTTTGTTTTCTTTTTATTTCGAATGAACTGATATCACAATCTAATTTGTTAAATGCAAGTACCCCTACTGATATCGGAAAAAAAACTGAAAAACAAATTTCTCTAGATTTCAATGAACCTCTTGATCATCCATATGTAGATGATAAGGATGTTTTATGGAGTAAAATAGTTTATGAATATGTTGATGGATATGAACAATTTAATTATCCATTATTTTATCCACTAGATGACAGAGTTTATTTGTTTTCAAGTGATAGAAAGTCTTTATGGCGTATAATTAGAGAATACATTTTTGAAAAGACCTTAAGTCAAAATGGTGTTGGCTCACAATTTGTTAAAGATTTGCAAACAAATGAAAGCATTGAGATTAAAGATACTTTATTGATATACAATGAAGGATTCAGGAACTTTACAAGGCTTGACGATGGTGATAGACTTCGACAAGCTCGTTCAGAGCTTCCAGTGGAAGAACAAAATAATTTATTAATTGTTGATGAAATTGGAGTAGATGATATTAATGGGGATGGTGAAATTGACTGGAGAGATGTTGGATATATGCCTTCATTTCATATTGTTGGTTATAATTTAAAAGGCCTTTGGTATTTTGACAAAAAATATGGAGAATTAAGATATCGATTATTAGCCATTCAACCTGTTGGTTATCAATCTTTTGATTTTGTGGACCAAACTCCTGATGAAAGAAAAAAAGTTCCTTTTTTCTGGATATGGTATAAGGATATTCGAGATGAATTACATAAAAATTATGTATTTAGTGATAAAAATAACTCAAAACGAATCACTTTTGATCAGCTATTGCTTTCAAGAAAATTCCATACCTATCTGTATAGGATTGATAATGTAATGGATGATAGAGATTTAATTAATACTCCATATATTAAAGAAAACCCTTATTTGAGGATCACAGAGTCTCAACGTTTGAAAAATATCATTCGAAATTTTGAACATGATTTGTGGAGTAACTAGTAGCAAAAGTCTGCTACCACATTAAATTAATAATTGTTATATTCTGATAAAGTAATCGGCTACATCTGTTGTCGCCTTGGAGTTGTCTGACATTTTGCTTTGTCATAAGCTCAAACAGGATCAAATTTTTTTTGTTATCATTTATCATGGACAGTAATCCGCCTGTCGCTTTGGATCAGGACTGTTCAATCCTGTTGACCTTAAGACGCACCAAACCCACATATAGAGGGCCCCTCAAATGATGAAAACGGCAATACCCTTGGACAGATCAAACCGAAGGCCCTACGAGAAGAGCTCGTCAGTTTACAAACAAGGTTGAATAGGATCGTCAGCATGCCATATCGAATCATAAACCAATCAGCAGGATTAGTCCTACGACACCTGATAGAAAGACTTGTAATTGTAGTCCATCCCAAATTCCCACAACTTGCCATATGTAACGGCATGGAGTCACGTGGAGTTTTACTAGCTCACTTTTGTGCAGGATTTCTTAAGAAATCAACCTAAATCAGTTTAAAAATTAGGTTTTCCTTTTGAAAAAGTCTGGTAATTCTTGTCAATATTAATTTTTTTTCAATTATATCTGAGGCCATGCTAAAGAATAATCTAATTGTAATTACTATTAATAAATCTAAATCTAATATTTTTTATAACCACCTTATTTTCAGTTATATAAATAAAAATTAGTAGTAGATTTGTAATCCATTTCAATTTAAATTTCTTATTCTTAAAAAAAATGTAAACCTTTTAAAATAAGGGGTTCATATTCTTTAATTTGTCAACAAGAGCGATATTCTGCAAAAAAATGTGTATTTTTATATAAAATTATTAAACATGGCTTATTCATTTGAAAATAGTAAAGGAAAAACGTATTACTTACACACCAAAGATGTAACGCTTAAAGGTGGTAGAAACCAAACAATTTATTACTTCGCAAAAGATCAACGCAGCAATGCTTGCGATCTACCTGCTGGTAAGAAAGTTGTAGAAAATGAAAGAACTGGACTTCCATTTGTAAAGTCAGTTTAAACGATACGTTTACCAAAAGAAAGAAAACCCCGCAACAGCGGGGTTTTTTTTGGAAATAAATCAGCCCTTTATCGCTTATAAACGATACTGGCAATTATACTTTTGACCCCGTATAGTTAACGACTCAAAATACAGCATCCACCAGATGTCTGGTTGCAGTGATTTGAATTTCGGTACTGGTATATGAAAAGCGCAATAGGAGCTCCAATAAAAAAACCTATTAGGACACTTAATTTTATAACGCTACGACAGTTGTATTAAACTAAACCACATTTTCTAATAAAGAACTTCTAAAAATCAAAAAGAATCTATCTGATAGATTATACTTAAACCAGAAAACCACCTCAAAAACCTCAAAATAAGTGTAGAAGTGGTTTATTCATTCCTTTTTTAAAAACCAAATATTTTCACAGAATTTTGATAGGGTAATTCAACTTAGAAGCTACTGTTAATCCCAATTTTTATTAGTTTATATCCCAAATGAAAGTTTAATATCAGAAAAACCTAAAGAAGAAGAGAAAAAAGATTTTTTTTCATATTTTAAATATCACAAATTATTCACCCATACTATCTTTGTAGTGCAATGGAGAACAATCAAAAATTTATCCCTAAAGGTGAGATGAAAGTAATTTCCTCATTCCAAACAATATGGTCAGCACCTAGCAATATAGCTTTGGTCAAGTATTGGGGGAAAAAAGGGATGCAAATCCCTTGCAACCCGTCAGTCAGTTTTACATTAAACCGTTGCCGAACAACGACTTCGGTACGATTTGAAAAACACATTGACGAACTAGATTATGTTTCATTTGCAGTTCAGTATGATGCAAAACCTGCTCCCTCGTTTGAGCCGAAAGTAAAAGCCTTTATTGACAGAATCCTGCCATACGCTCCATATCTAAAAAAATATCATCTCCAAATAGACACTGTAAATTCCTTTCCGCACAGCAGTGGTATTGCTTCGTCTGCATCGGCTATGGCTGCCCTTGCTGCTACGATAATGGATCTTGAAAAACAGGTTTACCCCTCTTTGACGTCAGAAAATCAAACGAAAAAGTGCTCTTTCCTCGCTCGATTGGGGTCAGGAAGTGCAGCTCGTAGCGTGGAAGGCCCTCTTGTTCTTTGGGGAGAGCATAACGCAACGCCTGACAGTAACGATTTATTTGGTGTTCGATGGACAAAATCTGCAGATGTATTTAAAACCTATCGAGACACTATACTATTAGTTGACAAGGGACAAAAAGAAGTCAGTAGCACAGTTGGTCACAACCTCATGCATAACCACCCTTTTGCGGAAAACCGTTTTACGCAAGCTAAAGCTCACTATCAAGCCCTATTAACGGTATTAGAAAAGGGTGATATGGACGGGTTTATCGATTTGGTTGAGCGAGAAGCATTGAGTTTGCATGCCATGATGTTGACATCTTCACCTTCTTACATTTTGATACATCCTAATACCATTCACATTATCCAAGAGGTAAGAAGATTCCGTACAGCAACAGGACTACATCTGGCATTCACACTCGATGCTGGAGCAAATGTACATTTGTTATATCCTGCGCATGAAGTACAGAAAATCGACCAATTTATCGAGTCTGATTTGCGTAAATATTGTCAAGACAATGAATTGATTTACGATAGAGTTGGCACCGGACTAAAAAAACTGTAGCTTTAACACGTGAAAGGACCCTTATTTTACGCCAAAATTTTACTCTTTGGAGAGTACGGTATCATCAAAGATGCCAAAGGTCTTTCAATACCATATAACTTTTATAAGGGTGCGCTCAAAATATCAGATACAAAAAATAATGAAGCACAAGCATCAAATCAGAAATTGAGTGAATTTACGAACTACCTTGAACAGATAGATAGTGCCCTGGTAACTTTTAACACCAAAAAACTTAATGAAGATCTGGCCAAGGGCTTGTACTTTAATAGTAGTATTCCGCAGGGATACGGCATCGGAAGTAGTGGCGCATTGGTTGCGGCTATATATGATCGTTATGCGAACAACAAAATCACGATTTTAGAAAACCTCACTCGCGATAAGTTGCTTAAGCTTAAGGAAATTTTTGGACAGATGGAATCCTTTTTTCATGGAAAATCATCTGGTTTAGACCCACTAAATAGTTTTTTAAGCTTACCCATTTTAATTCACTCCAAAGATATTTTGGAGCCCACCGGAATTCCGTCTCAACCACAAGCTGGTAAGGGAGCAGTCTTTTTACTTGACAGTGGATCCATGGGAGAAACGGCTCCGATGGTCAATATTTTTATGCAAAACATGGAGTCTCCGTCATTCAGGAAAATGATTAAAGAACAGTTTATTTCCTATTCTGATAGCTGTGTTGATCATTTTCTAACTGGAGATATCAAATCATTATTTGGTGACTTAAAGCGACTTTCCAAAACCGTACTTACCCATTTTAGGCCCATGATTCCGGAGCAATTTCATGCACTTTGGAAATCAGGTATTGACACCAACGCCTATTATCTCAAACTCTGTGGATCGGGCGGAGGTGGATACATACTTGGGTTTACGGAAGATATCTCTATGGCTCAGTCTGTACTGAAAGACCATCGACTGGAGATCGTTTATACTTTCTAATCCTTTTATTTTGCCTGGTCTAGATGTTGTATTTTTGAAGGCGATTAGCTTACTTTCGCTAGTTCGGGGACAGAATCTGGCAGTTCTGGTGATTGCTCAACTCCTGTCTGCGTCTTTTATCTTTTCGGCTGGGACCAGCTCTAGTCAGATATTTTTGGACACTAATTTGTGGTTGATTGTTTTGGCGACTGTACTCTCAGTTGCTGCGGGTTATATCATCAATGCGTTTTTCGATGAAGAAAAAGATTTGATTAACCGTCCGCAAAAAACCTTATTAGAACAAAATATTTCTGAACGCTTCAAGCTAATAGGATATTTTACCTTCAACGGGGCTGCACTATTGGTCGCGAGCAGTGTTTCCCAGCGATCAGCTCTTTTCTTTTTTGCATATATTGTGAGCATGGCACTTTACTCGATTTTTATAAAGAGATATTTATTTATTGGAAATTTGGTTTCTGCTACCTTAACAGTATTGCCATTTTTTGCGATAACCGTGTATTTTAAAAATTTTACAATGGAAATTTTTACCCTTGCATCTTATTTGCTACTGTTGATCTCAATTAAAGAACTGGTCAAAGATTTATGCAATATTAGAGGAGATCTAACAAACAATTACAAAACAATCCCCATAGTTTATGGGGAAGTCCAAGCCAAAGGACTTATTTCCCTATTGGTGTGTTTTTGTTTTGGCGTTTTTTTAATGTTGTATTTTTTTTATTCCTTACAAGGAATGCTGTATTATTTTATCACCAGCTTGGTATTTTTGGTGTTCTTTATAACATTGTTGTGGAGATCTTCAGAAACCAATCAATTGATTTTTCTTCTATTTGGGATAAAGGCACTGATTTTATTGGGTATAATCTGCTTGCCACTGTTGAAAATCCCAATTTAGTTGTTATACCTTTGCAGAACTATGAATCGAAGAAAACCATCTGCAATAAAGAGATCAGTCCCAAAAAGCACAACACGCTTGAATAAATACATTGCCCATGCAGGTATTTGTTCTCGCAGAGAAGCCGATGTACATATTGGATTGGGGGTAGTGAAGGTCAACAATCAGGTCGTTAGGGAGCTTGGCTATCAAGTTCACCAGGGCGACATTGTACATTTTGATGGCAAACGTATTACTCCTGAAAAAAAGTTCTATGTTCTTCTCAATAAGCCAAAGGGATTTATCACAACCACCAAAGACGAGCGGGGTCGAAAAACGGTAATGGATCTTGTTGCAAAGGCTACGCCCTCCCGCATTGTCCCTGTGGGTCGCCTTGATCGCCCAACAACTGGGCTATTGTTGTTTACTAACGATGGGGACTTGGCTAAAAAACTAACTCATCCATCGTCGAAGGTCAAGAAACTTTATCACGTGGTGCTTTCTAAAAGTTTAAAACCGCATGATTTGGCGCAGATTCGTAGAGGACTTACTCTCAGTGATGGCCCTGTTAAAGTCGATGAGGTAAGCTATGTCCAAGGAGCGAGTAAGAGAGAAATTGGATTGGAAATTCACTTGGGAAGAAACAGAATCGTACGGCGCATATTCGAACACTTCGGCTATGAGGTTATAGCTTTGGATCGAGTCGTTTTTGCAGGGCTTACCAAAAAAGACCTTCCAAGAGGTACATGGCGGCACTTGACTAAACAAGACATCGATTTTTTAAAGATGTTATAAATAAAAACTCCGAGCTTATTGTAAGCTCGGAGTTTGTGGTACCTCCAGGAATCGAACCAGGGACACAAGGATTTTCAGTCCTTTGCTCTACCAACTGAGCTAAGGTACCATGCGCTTAGGCAGATGCAAATATAAAACCCTTTATAGAATTGACAAGCGGACTAATAAAAATTCCAGTATTTTAGCAATTCCGAATTATTGTTTTGAATCTCACAATTGATATAGGAAATACACAGACCAAGCTAGGCATTTTTGACGGCTTGGAACTAAAATCAACCCAGAAGTTTTCCAGTACGGAAACCATTCCATGGCAATCGATTCTTGATACGAATAAAATCACATATTCCATTCTTTCGCAAGTCAGCAATGTTCAATCGGATTTTGAAACACTGTATAACAACACGCAATGTATGGAGCTACATCATAAGCTTCAACTTCCATTTACATCAGATTATGATCCATTTACAAACTTAGGAATCGATAGGTTGGTGGGTATAGCAGCTACTACCTACTTGTTTGCTCATGAAAATGTTTTGATTATTGATGCGGGTTCTTGTATCACCTATGATTTGATAACTGCACAAGCACACCACCTTGGAGGTGTTATCAGCCCAGGTCTGATGATGAGATATCAAGCAATGCATAAATTTACCCATCAACTCCCCAATTTGGAGATACAGGAACCTTCATCTTTTCCACCCACCAATACCGCTGAGGCCATGCATCACGGGGTAATATCGAGTGTTATTGCTGAGATAAAGGCATTTATTAGTCGATTTGAAACATCTATACCAACATTTAGGATAATTTTAACAGGAGGAGATGCTGGTTTCTTGTCTAAACGGCTAAAAAATGGCATCTTAGCTAACGAAAATTTTTTAGCCACAGGACTAAATCTCTTGCTTGAAACGAATAAGTCATAAATGACGCGCTTTTTTTTAATTACTTTTCTACTAATCACTTCCCATTTGTTCGCTCAAAAAGGAACCCTTTCACCTTATTCTTTTTACGGTTTAGGGGAGTCCTTATTTTCAGGAACGGTCGATCAAAGATCCATGGGAGGACTTGTGTCACATGTTGATAGTATTCACTTCAACGTTTCATCACCTGCTTCTTTGGCTGAATTAAAGCTTGTCAATTATAATATAGGCTCAAATTATTCGAGAAGAGACTTTATTTCAGACGCCAATTCTTCAAAAAATGAAACTGCAGGTATCGATTATATGACAGTTGCTATTCCGACCAAGTATTTCGGATTTGGTTTTGGGATTTTACCAAAAACAGCAGTTGGGTATCGACTTAGCGTTTCTGATGAAATTGACGGTGTGAGTTTCAATTCGAATTATGAAGGAAATGGTGGAATCAACCAGGTATTCTTTTCTTTGGGGTTCTCTCCAATAAAAAATTTGGGGATTGGCGCTTCGGTTCACTACAATTTTGGGTCGATTTTTAGAGTCCACACCCGAAAAGACGATGGGATTGATTTACTCTCACAGCTAAATAACGAATCTGAGTTGAGAGGTGTGGAGTGGAATCTTTCCTCATATTACAAGATACACCTTTTGAATCGACTACAAATGCAATTGCATTATTCCTATCAACCGAAAGCCGATCTAGAATCTTTTAATGTTCGCTCCATATCCACATTCACCTCACTGGGCGAACAACGCGATACACAAGAAGTGAATTTAGCTCTCGAGGGACTAAACGAAACCAGAAGTGAGCTCCCCTCCAAACAAACCATAGGTGGTGGAATTGGAGAGCCAAAAAAATGGTACATTGGTGGACAATGGACAGAAACAGACGGTTCTATTGACAATGTGTTTTACTCTGTTGGGAGTGTGCGATATGAACCTGCTTCCCAGCTTTCTATAGGAGGCTATTTTATACCTGAATATGACTCGTTTTCCAGTTACTGGAAACGCATCGTATACCGAATTGGGTTTGTTTCGTCCAAAACAGGAATGATTTTGAATGAAAAGGTGATTGAAAATACTGGCATTACTTTTGGAGTTGGCTTACCAGTTGCTGGCTTTTCGAATGTCAATATGGGCTTCGAACTTGGAAAATTAGGAGCTGGAGGCGAGTCCCTAATCCAAGAAAATTATGTCAATATCCGCATTGGGTTTTCACTCAATGACCGTTGGTTTTTAAAACGTAAATACAATTAAGATGAAAAATTTACCCTTTTTGATTCTAGTTTTATTCTCATTTGGATCACTCCCTGCTCAATCCATAGCTGACTGCCCATCAAACCTCAGTATTTTTGCAGAGTTTGCAAAAGTTAAAAACTACGATTCTGCCTATTCACACTGGTTAGAAGTTAAAAATCGCTGCCCGGATCTTAATGAAGCCACTTATATTTACGGAGAACGTATCCTTGGATACAAAATCAAAAATGAGGAAGAGAATGAGGAATACATATTGATTTTAAGTTCGCTTTATGACGACTGGTTTAGCTATTTCCCTAAAGACCGTTCAGGAAGATCACAGCGCGGAAAAATTTTTTCCTCTAAGGCACAGTCGATGCTGGAATATGATACAGCACCCCTGTCCGAGATCTATGCAACCTTTGATGAGGCCTTTACTTCGGATATGGAAAGTTTTGCCAATCCAAGAGCATTATATAATTACTTTAAAACTCTGTACACCATGTACAAAAATGGGTATGATAATGTGACAATGGATGCCTTGTTTTCAAAATATGAGGACGTGTCTGAAAAGTTTGTTATTGAAAATCAAAAGCTTTCAAGAACTCTTGATCGTATTCTCATGAAAGAAGATGCTGGTAAAACTTTAACTTCACGGGATAAAAGGAGCAAACGAGTTGCCGAAATTAATTCCCGTGCTAATTCAACATATAAAAATAACTTGGATGCAATTATTTCTCAAGAAGCCTCCTGTGAAAACTTGATTCCGTTATACCGTTCAAATTTTGATGAGAATAAATCCGACGAAAAATGGTTGAAGCGTGCTGCAAGCCGGATGGATGCTAAAGATTGTTCAGATGATCCATTATTTGTTGAGCTTGTGGAGGCCTTACACAGTTTGAGTCCATCTGCAGATTCCGCTTACTACATAGGGATTTTGAAAGATAAAGCCGGAAAGACAACAGAAGCAATTGCTTTTTACGAGGAATCGCTGACCCTTGAGTCAGATACTTACAGAAAGGCGGAAATCTTGTATAAAATAGCGGCAAAACTCAAAAAGAGAGGATTGAAAAGTCAAGCTCGAAAATATGCAAACCAGGCCTTATCCAACAAACCGTCTATGGGGAAAGCTTATATCCTGATTGCTGGACTTTATGCCGACAGCGCAAATGATTGTGGAAATAACCAGTTTGAGAAACAAGCCGTGTACTGGTTGGCCGCACAAACTGCGCGCAGAGCAGCTGTAGTTGATCCATCGCTCAAAAATACATCACAAAAACTCGAAGCGAGCTATACTGGACGTGCTCCTACAAAGACTGATATCTTTACCCAAGGTAAAGCAGCTGAGGTGATTTCATTTGACTGTTGGATTCGATCCTCTGTAACTGTACCCAATCTTTAAACAGATGATTCGCATTGGCTGTCATACTTTGTTGTGTGCAATAACACTCACGAATTGTACCAATCAGTTTTCAGCCGTGCAGCAAATTAATAAGTTTGATGAAATCCCTGTCGGGATTACGGAAGAGCTACATTTGATATATTCTGACTCTGCTCGAATTGAGGCTGAACTCATTGCACCAATTAATATTGATTTTACCAATCAAGAGTTTCCATACTCTGAATTCTCACATGGTTTAGATGCTACTTTATATGGCAATAGAGGTGAGGTCACTTTTGTTAGGTCAGATTACGGCATCTATTATCCAAAAACAGAAATAATTGATCTGAGAGGAAATGTGGTGATTTCCGATACCACAGGAATAAGGTTAAAAACCAGTCAGTTGTATTGGGATGCTGGTCAGGAGTGGTTGTTTACAGAAAAGAACTTTACTTTTACCAATGCATCATATGACATTGAGGCAGTTCGACTTGATGCCAATCGATCCTTTCGAAAATTGATGACTGGGATGATTAGCGGAAATATTCAAGTCAAAGACACAGATTAAATGAACAAGTTCCACAGATTTTCTGAAAAAATATACCTCTTTTTTGGATTTATATTCACCATTGAGGCCATCGCAAACATACAAAATATGAATCAGCGATTTTATATTTCTTGTATTTTGGGTACCGCTGCTTTAGGGATGTTTATATTTCGTCGAAAGTATCGTAAAAAATTTGAAAACAGAAACCAAAACCAACAATGACTTCTGAATTGCTTGTCATTTTTGGTTGCTTGATGCTTTCCGCTTTTTTCTCTGGAATGGAAATAGCTTTTGTATCTTCCAATCGCGTTCGTTTGGCACTACAAATAAAACAACCTGGACTGGTTTCTACATCCTTAGCAAAAATCACCGAAAACCCGTCAAAATTTATTGCAACTACTCTAGTGGGTAACAATATCGCACTGGTCATTTATGGCTTGTTTATGGGGGACTTTCTAATCGAAATAATTTACCCCGAATCCGTTGGGGTTGACGACTTGTCCCTTACCATTGTATTTGTGCAAACTTTGATTTCTGCCGTCGTGATTTTAATTACAGCTGAGTTTTTACCCAAAGTAGTATTTCAAATTTACGCAAATGCTTTATTACAATTTTTTTCCATCCCAACAGTACTGTTTTACCACCTTTTAAGTCCACTGACCAATGCTTTTTTATGGTTTTCCAATGTGATTCTCAAGCGGGTTTTTAAGACAAGTGAAGACCATATTCCAACCGCGTTTTCACGGGTTGACTTAGAAGAGTATGTAACTGAGCAGGTTGAGTCAGCCGATGATGAGGATTTGGACAGTGAGGTTCAAATTTTTCATAATGCCCTGACATTCAATGATCGAAAAGCTAGAGAGGTTATGGTTCCTCGAGCTGAAGTTACGGCTGTCGACCGATATGTATCCAATAAAGAGCTAATCAGTTTGTTTTCTAGCACAGGATTTTCAAAAATTCTTGTATTTAAAGAAAATCTCGACAATGTAGTTGGTTATATTCATGCTTTTGACTTGTTTAAAATGCCCAATAACATACGTTCCATCACCCATCCTGTTGAATTTGTTCCTGAGGCCATGCTGATTAAAGATATTTTAAATTCCCTTATCAAAAAACGGAAAAGCATAGCGATTGTTCTCGACGAATACGGAGGTACTGCTGGGATGATAACCCTAGAGGATATTGTAGAAGAGTTGTTTGGAGAAATTGAAGACGAATATGATCAAGTGGATTTGACTGAGCTAAGGTTGGAAACGGGAGATTATTTACTATCAGCACGACTTGAAGTGGATTATCTCAACGACAAATACAAGCTCAATTTAATTGAAAATGAACAGTACGAAACACTAGGAGGATATATTGTTCATCACACTGAAAATATCCCTAACAAAGGGGAAATTGTAAAAATTAGGGATTACGATTTTGAAATTCATAAGGTCACAGCTAGTAAAATAGAAATCGTTAAAATCCTTGTGTAATAGCACCCTGTTTTTACGTCTTTTTTTTCAGCTAAAGAAGTTGTATTTTCGCCTATTACAAAAAAAATAACTCATGGCCATATTAGGTAAAATTCGAGAAAAATCTATTGTTTTAATTCTAGTCATTGGTATGGCACTTTTTGCTTTTGTAATTTCAGGTGTATTCGATGGAGCAGGAACGATGAGCCAAGAGCCAGTTGCAATTGTTGGTGATGAAAAAATCAATATTGAACAATTTAGTCGACGTGTCGACGCGGTTGAACGGAATACAGGAATGAGTAATTTTCAGGCTGTGAACACAGTATGGGACCAAGTTATAACGGAGTATTCATTTAGTCAATTGCAGGACGATCTCGGCCTTGAGGTTGGGCGTGGCCATGTCGAAAATTTTATTGCCAACTCTCCAGGTTTTAGACAAGACAGTCGTTTTCAAAACGCCCTAGGCGAATTTGATTTAGTTGCTTTTACCGACTTTATCAATGATAGCAAAAGAAACAATCCAGATATGTACCGCCAATGGCAATTACAAGAAGAGTCAATACAGAGTAACATCAGCAAACAACTATATATAACCATGATACGTGCTGGGATTTATCATACTGCATTTGATGGAAAAGTAGTCCATGCACTTGAAAATGATAAGATTAGCATTTCGTATGTAAAAGTCCCTTACAGTTCAATTCCAGATAGTCTGGTAACAGTAACAGATCGTAATATTAAAAAATACATCGATACGCATTCCTCTGATTTTGAGGTTGAAGAGAGCCGCGCAATTCGATATGTTAAGTTTGATGAAGTGGCTTCAGTTGAGGATAACTTAGCAATAGAAAATGAACTCAAAAAGTTATTGGAACCACAAGTTATCTTTAATGAGACAAGTGGATTGGAAGAAACTTTTGCGTCTTTCTCCCAAACTGATAACATCCAGGAGTTTATCGCAGAATATTCGGAGGTATCCTATGCCGAAACTTATCAAACCAAAGCACAGTTGGGAACGTATGCGAATACCCTTTTTGAACTTAAAGAAGGCGAAGTTTTTGGGCCGTACAAAGACGGTTCTCAATTTAAGTTGTCCCGTATGATAGATGTTGACCGTGGTGGCTCGGTAAAGGCAAGACATATTTTGTTTGCTTATGCGGGTTCTCAAAATGCCTCTAGCGAGGTGACTAGAACAAAAGAAGAAGCGCGCCGAGAGGCCTATCGCGTGTTGCGTTTGGTGCGTTCAAAGGTAGAGGGCTTTGCCGATTTGGCAAGAACTTATTCTGACGGCCCATCAAAAAATCGAGGTGGTGATCTTGGGTTTTTTAGACGTGGCGATATGGTAGAGGCCTTTAACGATTATGCATTTGCAAAGCCAATTGGATCCATGGGAGTTGTAGAGACCGACTTTGGCTTTCATATTATAGAGTTACAAGAAAAAGAAGATGTCGTTTTGATCGCTTCCGTAGTTAAAAAGATCGTACCATCTGAGGACACGAGCAACGAAGTTTTTCGTACGGCAACCGAATTTGAAATCGATAGCAAGAAAAACGGATTTACATCTGCAGCAGAATCATCTGGATATGACCCACGTAGTGCCGCTAACCTATCGCTAATGGAAGAGAATATTCCAGGTTTGGGTGCTCAGCGTAACATTGTAAAATGGACGTTTGAAGAGGAAACAAGTTTAAATGACATCAAACGATTTGATCTTATTGGAGGTGGCTATGTGGTTGCAGAGTTGACTGATGCAACAGCTGAGGGTAATTCGAGCGTAGCAGATGCCAAGAATCGGGTTCTACCAATATTATTGCAAGACAAAAAATATCAATTACTCATTTCGAAATTTGGTGACAATGCAAATCTTAAGAATCTTGCAGAAGAGTATGGTCAAACTATTTCGACTTCATCTGCGATTAACGCCGCTGCAGGGTCGATTGCTGGGGCAGGGACAGAGCCTTTTGTCGTTGGTTCAGGATTTTCATTACAAATGAATGAGACCTCTGCGTTGATACAAGGTAAACAAGGTGTCTTTGTGTTTGAAGTGGACCTCTTTGAAGAAGCGGCTCCATTGCGTTCCTACGAGGGATATTCCAGCTTGCTGAACGAGGAAGTGATCAATCGCTTACGCCCTTTAATAATTGATGAGGTCATTCGAGATCAGTATGAGGTGGTTGACAATCGTTTTGACTATTTCTAGGATTTAGACAACATCAAATTACGTATTTGTTGACATCTCTAGGTAATATCCAAAAAATATAAGAATTACAGCCCCAAAGGCAATCTTAGATCTAAAGGTATATTCTTCCAACTTTAATAAGTATTCGTAAAGTAAAAATTTATTGTGATTTGATAATTTTTAGTAGTATCAAGTGTATCCTCACATTGAAGAGTTCTTTCTTAAGTATAGTCTAATGATTTTATAAGAACTACCGATTGCCGGGACTTATTTAGAAAAAGAGCTCTTTGTGTTTCCAAAAAATATTGACAAACAAAATCAAGTACACCAAGGCAAGGGTAAACTTCATCATTGTTCCAGCCAAAAACCCAACCAAAGATCCAAAAGCTGCTTGAAGGACTTTTCTCATATCGGAACTTTGTGTCAACTCTCCAGCCAATGCACCCACAAAGGGTCCTAATATCAGACCGATTGGTCCAAAGAAAAATCCGATAAGTAGACCCATTCCCGAACCAATTATACCCATTCGCGTGCCACCCAATTTTTTTGTTCCCCAAACTGGGAGTAAGGTTTCCAATAGGAAAATCACAAGGGCAATGGCAAACGTAATTATCAAAAAGGAAATGTTTTGCGGAACACTTTGCGTCAGGTGAAGAACCAACAAACCCAACCAACTGCATGCAGGCCCCGGAATGATGGGTAAAAAGCTACCTGCCATGCCGAGCAATATGAGTAAACAACCGAAAATGAGTAGGAGTATATCCATTAGAAATCTTTTGGTGTGCTAAATTAGCGAAGACAAATCAGTACTCAAATGATTCCATAAATTTTTTTTGTACTTTTCAATACTAATGTTTAGGGCATTTTTTATTGGAGTAATCATACTCGCGAATTCCTGTAATCAAACTGACGCAGAGCAAGTTCGCAAGCCCAATACGTCTTGGCAGTCAACCGATCAACCCCCCGTTTATCCGGGATGTGAAGACAGAGAATCTAAAGCTGCCCAATGGGATTGCTTTCAAGTTTCGATATCAAGAGCTGTTGGGGTATTTTTTACCGATAACCCGTTTAAGATTGATCCCAATGCACCCAAGGCAGTCATACTCCATGTAGCAGTTGACCAAAGTGGTAAAGTTCAGATGAAAGGGATTGACCCAGACAACGACCTTGCGATTCGAGAGGTAATGCAAATGGCTATCGAAAAGCTACCAACAACGATCCCTGCGACCAAAACCAACCTAGGGGTAACTGCCCAAGTGCAGTTTCGCATTCCCATCCAACTACAAAATTGATTTGATCTGACAATGAAAGAAACGACTCCTTCTACCAAGCGTATTATTTTGGGTGTTGATCCAGGAACAACAGTCATGGGCTATGGCCTAATTTCAGTGGACGGAAAACAGATGAAACTTTTGCATATGGATGAGTTGGTAATGAGCTCCAAAGAGAACCACTATTTGCGCCTTCAAAAGATTTTTGAAAAGACCATTGCCATTATCAATGAGTTTCACCCGGATGAAATGGCTTTGGAAGCTCCCTTTTTTGGAAAAAATGTGCAATCCATGCTAAAACTTGGGCGTGCGCAAGGGGTTGCTATGGCTGCCGGTCTTTCCAGAAAATTGGTAATTACCGAGTACTCTCCCAGAAAAATCAAAATGGCGATAACTGGCAATGGAAATGCTTCGAAAGAACAAGTTGCCAAAATGTTACAACAACTGGTCGACCTGAAAGCCTTGCCAAAAAATCTTGATGCTACTGATGGCCTCGCTGCTGCCGTATGTCATTTTTTTAATCCCAGGCAAGAATCTGGGAAAAGTTATTCAGGTTGGGGTGCATTTGTCAAACAAGAAGCACACCGTGTAAAAAAATAGCATGTCGGGAATTTATGTCCATATCCCTTTTTGTAAAAAGGCATGTCATTACTGCAACTTTCATTTTTCGACGTCGACTCGTTATGCAGATGATATGGTAGATGCAATCCGACAAGAAATCCTTCTTCGAAAACAAGATGCCAAGATCCCTGTAGAAACCATCTATTTTGGTGGTGGAACACCATCTGTGTTAACCACCCAACAGCTTCGGGTTTTACTGAATGAAGTTTATAATCAATTTGGAGTCATTGACAATCCCGAAATCACACTCGAAGCCAACCCCGATGACCTAAGCTTTGAATATATCCTTGACCTTCAGAAGTTGGGTATCAATCGCTTGTCGATCGGAGTGCAATCGTTTTTGGACGATGAGCTCACGCTTATGAACCGTGCACACAACGCCACTCAGGCCCTGTCGTCTGTTGAGCATGCAAAAAAAGAATTTGACAATATCTCGATTGATCTTCTTTTTGGGAATCCAAATACCACCCTAGACGATTGGAAACGAAATCTTGACTATGCCCTTCAACTCGAGGTGCCACACATTTCATCTTATGCTCTCACGCTTGAGCCCAAAACAGCGCTAGAGCGTTTTGTGGATAAGGGTGTGGTTTCTCTTGTAGATGAAAAAGTGGTAGAGGCGCAATTTCACCATATGGTTGATACCCTGACTCAGGCGGGTTATGACCATTACGAATTATCTAGTTTTGGCAAACCGGGTTATCACTCCCTAAACAATAAAGGCTATTGGCAAGGCAAGACCTATTTGGGAATTGGTCCCTCTGCTCATGGGTTTGATGGGAATCAGAGGTATTGGAATGTAAGTAACAATGCGAGATATATGCAGCAGATAGCAAAGTTGGAGTTGCCACATACTATTGAAAAGCTAAGTGTTGTTGATCGCTATAACGAATCCATTATGATTGGACTTAGGGCATCATGGGGTGTTTCGCTGCAAGAAATGGAGAATGACTTGGGATTGCGTTATCGCCAGCATTTGGAAGATCAAGCCAAACGTTTTGTGGGTGAGGGTCTTCTTCATATAGATAACAATGCCCTAAAAACCACACCAAAAGGTGCATTTCTAGCCGACGGCATATCTGCCGACTTGTTTCTTATCGACTTTCTTGATGCATCTCCGTAAAGTACTTGTAAAAGTGAGGAATGGTCTCAATCCCCTTCAAAAAGTTAAACACGCCAAAATGCTCGTTTGGAGAGTGAATCGCATCGCTATCGAGTCCAAAGCCCATCAGTACAGTTTTGCTTTGCAGAGTTTCTTCAAATAATGCAACTATCGGGATACTCCCACCGTCACGGACTGGTATGGGTGATTTGCCAAAAGTTTCGACATAGGCCTTTGAAGCTGCCTGAAATTCCAGTCCGTCAGGGCGCATCACATATGCCTCACCTCCGTGATGTGGCGTGACTTTTACGCTAACCCCTTTAGGAGCGATAGACTTAAAATGATCAATAAACAGTTTGGTGATTTCTTCCGACCTCTGATTTGGTACCAATCGCATAGAGATTTTGGCATGGGCCTTTTTGGCAATGACCGTTTTTGCCCCTTCACCCCTATAGCCACCCCAAATCCCGTTGACATCTAGAGTAGGGCGAATCGATTTGCGCTCGAGAGTAGAAAAACCTTCTTCACCATAAACTGACTCTATATCAAGGGCATTTTGATAATTTTTTAACGAAAATGGAATGTTTTTAAAATCCTCACGTTCGCTAGCGCTTAATTCTTCCACATGGTCATAAAATCCAGGGATGGTCACTCGTTTATTCTCATCATGGAGAGAAGCAATCATTTTCGTCAGAATATTGATAGGATTGGCAACTGCCCCGCCATAGAGGCCTGAATGCAAGTCGCGATTAGGACCTGTGACCTCGACTTCCACATAGCTCATACCTCGGAGACCCGTGGTGATTGAAGGAATGTCGTTGGCAAGCATGCCCGTATCAGAAATCAAAATGACATCATTGGTAAGTTTTTTGGTGTTTTCACGAACAAAGGTTTCGAGGTTGTCGCTGCCCACTTCTTCTTCACCCTCAATCATAAATTTGACATTGCAGGGAGTACCACCGGTTTGTTCCATCACTTCAAGGGCCTTGATGTGCATAAACATCTGTCCTTTATCATCGCAGGCACCACGTGCAAAAATGGCCCCTTCGGGGTGGAGGTCTGTATTTCTGATTTCTGGTTCAAAGGGAGGGGTATCCCATAATTCTAGGGGGTCGGGGGGTTGCACGTCATAATGCCCATAAACTAGAACAGTAGGTAGGGTAGGGTCGTTGATTTTTTCTCCATAGACAATGGGATAGCCAGCGGTGTGGCAGAGTTCAGTATGGGTGCATCCTGCATTTTTGAGCGCATCTGCCACCGATTGTGCGGCGGTTTGCATATGTGATGCATAGGCAGAGTCGGCACTGATGGAAGGAATGCGAATGAGAGAAAACAGTTCTTCGAGGAATCGATTTTTGTTTTTTTCGATGTAGGTGGCTTGTGATGACATAGCGTTGAATCGGATACTAAGATATCGTATAATTTACAAACTAAAAATCGGTAAATGTGTTTATATTTGCAAGCCATCACAAGCGGGTGTGGTGAAATTGGTAGACACGCTAGATTTAGGATCTAGTGCTTCACGGCGTGGGGGTTCGAGTCCCTTCACCCGCACAAAAAAACCTTAACATTTTGTTAAGGTTTTTTTATTTCAATTCTTTTGTAACCAATCTACCGCTTATTCGCTTGTGCAATATACTCGTCAAGGGCTTTGGTCATCGATGGATTGGCAGGAGTTGGCGCCAAAATATCGATACGGAGATTGGCAGCTTCGGCAGCTTTTACTGTGCTATTACCAAAAACGGCAATGCGGGTGTTGTTTTGCTGAAAGTCTGGAAAGTTGTGAAATAAAGACTCGATTCCAGAAGGACTAAAAAACACAAGTATATCATAATAGACATCACGCAAATCAGACAAATCACTAATCACAGTATTGTAAAACACCCCTTTGGTCCAGTTTACGCCTAGGGAGTCGAGTGCATCAGGCACATTTGCTGTTAGCACATCCGAACAAGGAAGAAGATAACTTTCGTTTTTGTGTTTATTCATCAGTTGAATCAAATCTGCAAAAGTCCGTGTTCCGACATACACTTTTCGCTTTCTATAGACCACATATTTCTGAAGGTAGTAAGCGACTGCTTCTGACAGGCAAAAGTATTTAAGGGTCGAAGGAATGGTATAACGCATTTCTTCAGCAAGTCTAAAAAAATGATCAACAGCGTTACGGCTTGTTAGAATAATCGCAGAAAATGTACTAAGGTCAATTTTTTGTTTGCGCACTTCTCTGGCCGGAACACCCTCTACATGGATAAAGGGTCTAAAATCAATCGAAACTTTTCGCTTTTCTACAAGTTGATTATAGGGCGAATTTTCAATCGCTGGCTCGGGCTGTGAGACGAGTATCTTTTTAACTTTCATAGAAACGTGTTATGCGTTAGTATGGTTGAATAGCTCGATAAAAACCCAAAGCGGTCCAATTTCGAGGGTGCAAATATACGAAATAAATAGCACTATCTTTTTCCGAATAAGTTGTTTATAAGGGTTGGCAAACAACATATATCCAATGATATAATACACGAGATATACCAACCCAACAATGACCCAGTAAATCTCGCTATTTAAGGGTGGATACTGAGAAATTAAGATAAAAATGAACAACAAAAATGCTGCCTTGGTCTTGAGAAAACCTCTTCGTAGAATCACTTCGAGAAGCAAGCGCCTAGATTGCCAAACCAATCCAATCATTATTTCAAGGATAAACTTAACCAGGGTGTAGCAAAGCCATACCCCAATAACGATATAGACAGGAGTAGTGGATTTTTCGATCAGCTCCAAATGCGTCAATATTGTAAAAGCAAAATACCCAAACACCAGTCCACGAAATATAAAAGCCATGACATCATGAATTTTGATATTTTCGGATGGCGCATCAATTTTTTTAGTGAATGGAATATCCGTGTAACCGATTCGTGATATGGAAAAAAATAAAAGTTGGTCACTGAACTTGATAAGCAGTAAAATAGACAAGACTAACAGACAATACCACATCCCAGCCGAGTCATTAGATGCGAGCCGTAATAGAGCAATTTCGTTCACAGTGCAAAAGTAAACAATGGCAGGGGAACAAGACAGTCGAATTCCCTACTTTTGTATCGAGAGTATCATGAAAAAAAATCTAGTTATTGTTCCGACCTACAATGAAGCCGAAAATATCGAGGAGTTAGTAGCTGCCGTAATGGGGTTAGAGAGCCCTTTCGATATGCTGGTTGTGGATGATAATTCACCTGATGGAACGGCTGGATTAGTTGAGGCAATACAACCAAAACTTCAGGGTCGTTTACACCTTCTCAAACGACCTAACAAGGAGGGCTTGGGGCCTGCATATATGGAGGCCTTTCAATGGGCACTGGATTACGACTATGATTTTATTTTTGAAATGGATGCTGATTTTTCCCATGACCCCCACGATTTGCTTATATTGCAAGAGGCAATACAAAACAACAAAGCAGATCTTGCGGTTGGCTCTCGTTATGTACGCGGGATTCAAGTTGTCAACTGGCCTTTATCTCGTATTTTATTATCATATTCTGCGTCTTTGTATGTTCGTTTGATTACAAGAATGCCTGTAAAAGATACAACAGCTGGTTTTGTGGGCTATAAAAAAGAAGTGATTCAAGCGATGATTGAAGAAAGTATTCGCTTTACGGGCTATGCCTTTCAGATTGAAATGAAATTTAAAGCATGGGTCAGGGGTTTTCGGCTGATCGAAATACCGATCGTGTTTACCGATCGTGCTCGTGGCACATCAAAAATGAACCGTTCGATTATAAGCGAAGCTATTTTTGGTATAATTTTGATGAAAATAAAAAGCTGGTATGCCAAATAAACAAACGCTCTTAATTCGACAAGCCAAAGTGGTCAATGAGGGACAAATCAAAATCCTTGATATTTTGGTCGAAGGATTGTTTATTTTAGAGATAGCCCCACATATCGAATCAAGCGCAGACATCGAAATCCATGCAGAGGGAAAAATATTGCTACCTGGGTTAATCGACGATCAAGTCCATTTTCGCGAGCCAGGCCTAACCCATAAAGGAACCATAGAGTCTGAGAGTCGCGCTGCAGTTGCTGGTGGGATTACGACCTTTTTTGAAATGCCTAATACCAACCCACAAACTACGACTTGGGCGGAATTTGAAAACAAAATCGAAATTGCGAAACACAGTTCTTGGGCCAATTATGGATTTATGTTTGGCGGCACCAACGACAACCTCAGTGAGGTGCTCGCCGTTGATCCCTGCCGTGTTCCGGGCATCAAACTCTTTCTGGGTTCTTCAACAGGCAATATGTTGGTTGACAACCCCGAGGTGCTCCGCAATATTTTTTCAAATACCAAGCTTCCGATTTCTGTTCACTGCGAAGACGAGCAAACGATACGGCAGAACATGGCAACTTTCACTGAGAAATATGGAGAAGAGATTCCCATGTCTTGTCATCCACAGATTCGATCGGAGGAGGCATGTTATCAATCGTCCTCTACCGCTGTCGCACTGGCCAAAGAAACAGGGGCAAGACTGCATGTGTTTCACTTGTCAACGGCTAAAGAAACAGCGCTATTTGAAAGTGATCCCGTTGTGGAATCCAAAACAATCACATCAGAAGTTTGTATTCATCACCTTTGGTTTTCCGATACGGACTATGCCGATAAGGGGAGTTTGATCAAGTGGAATCCAGCGGTAAAAACGGCACAAGATCGTGCAGGACTTTGGGAGGCACTCAACGATAATCGCATTGACATCATCGCCACCGACCACGCCCCCCACACTATAGACGAGAAAATGAATCCCTATCCCAAAGCACCTTCCGGGGGTCCGATGGTACAGCACGCTTTATCTGTGCTGTTGGAATGTCATTTGCAAGAAAAAATATCAATAGAGAAGATTGTCCAAAAAATGGCGCACAATCCCGCAATGTTATTTGATATCGACCGTCGTGGGTTTGTGCGAGAAGGGTATTATGCCGACTTGGTTCTCGTGGATATGGATGCGTCATATACGGTATCAAAAGACAATATCCTTTATAAATGTGGGTGGTCTCCGCTGGATGGGCAAAGCTTTCGATCTCAGGTAACCCATACGATTATCAATGGGGCTTTAGTATATAATCAAGGCAAATTTTCTAATCAAAATGCGGCAATGCCAGTATCATTTAAAAGATGAAAAAAGCAATCCTTTTGATGTTAATTATTCTATCTTCCTGTACGCAGGTGGAGGAAGCCCCACCCAAAAATTTGATTGGGGAAGATAAAATGGCTGACTTGATTTTTGAACTTGCTGTTTTAAATGCTGGTAAAGGATTTGTTCCCAAAGACCAAAAGGAAAGAATCGGTTTGTATGCAAACTCTTTTTATCAGTTTCACGATATTGACAGCGCACAGTTTACAAGGAGTAATGCCTATTACGCTAATCAGCCGAAAGCATACTTACGTATTGTCAACATGGCAAAGATAAAGCTCGAAGAATTTGAAAAAAATACAGAAAAGAGCGAAAATAACATGCTAAAGATTGATTCGATGGAAATCAAATTAAAACATAGAAATAATATCTCCGAATAGGGAATCCTTTTTTAGATTATCAACTAGGCATTATATTTGTGTAACAGAAAACAAATGGTAAAGAACTTTGTAGCAGAATTAGAGTGGAGAGGGATGATACATGATATCATGCCAAATACCGAAAAGCTATTAAACGAAAACCCATCTTCTGGCTACATTGGTTTTGACCCCACTTCCGACTCTTTGCATATTGGGAGTTTGGTGCAGATTATGATTTTGATGCATTTTCAACGGGCAGGACACAGCCCAATTGTATTGATTGGCGGTGCGACGGGTATGATTGGGGACCCTTCTGGAAAATCGCAAGAACGCAATTTGCTTGATAAAGCAATACTTGAAAAAAACATGAAGAGGATTGAAAGTCAGCTCAGTCGGTTTTTAGATTTTAAAGAAAGTTCTCCAAATGCTGCCAAGTTGGTCAACAATTACGATTGGATGTCAAGTTTTTCTTTAATTGACTTCGCACGAGATATCGGAAAGCATTTGACGGTAAATTATATGATGGCCAAAGATTCAGTAAAAAAACGCTTGGGTAGCGACGCGAAAGAGGGCATGTCCTTTACCGAGTTTACCTATCAAATGATACAGGGTTATGATTTTCTTCATCTCTATGAGCATCACAACTGCTTGTTGCAAATGGGAGGCAGTGACCAATGGGGAAATATCACCACAGGCACAGAGTTGGTTCGTCGAAAGGCGGGAGGTAAGGCCTATGCACTAACTTGCCCTTTGATCACTAAAGCCGACGGTACCAAGTTTGGAAAAACAGAAGGTGGTAACGTATGGTTGGATAAGACCAAAACTTCTCCGTATAAGTTCTATCAATACTGGCTTAACACTTCTGATGAAGATGCAGAGCGCTACATCAAAATCTTTACCTTTTTGGATCAGAATAACATTACCAATCTGATTGCGCAACACAAAGAGGCGCCACATTTGCGCCTACTTCAAAGAACCTTAGCAGATGAAGTGACTAGAATGGTACACTCTGAAGAAGAAAGAGTTTTGGCGGTGCATGCTTCGGAAATCCTTTTTGGAAAGGCGACTTCATCTTTGTTAAAGGAGCTCGATGAAGCAACCTTCTTAGATGTTTTTGAGGGTGTTCCGCAAGTCAGCTTGACCAAGTCAACACTAGCGGAGGGAATCACAGCGGTTGATTTACTTGCATCATCAACAGGGTTTTTGTCTTCTAATGGTGAAGCTAGACGTGCACTCAAAGAAAATTCGATTTCGGTGAATAAGGAAAAAATAAAGGAATCTTTTACTGCGCAACCTACCGATTTGATTTGCGATCGTTATTTGCTGCTCCAGCGAGGAAAAAAGAACTATTTTTTGGCGGTGTTTAACTAACCATTAGGTTGCATCCACGAATATCACTGGCATCTACCCTTCCCAGAACCTCAAACGAGCCATCAGGATACACTTTCACCAAGTCATCGGTGGCAATAAATGCACAGGAATTTTTGTTGGCAAGGTCAATAATATTTAAGCAGCCCGTTCCATGCTCTTGTACTCCCATGGGGTTGTTTGGATGGCGAACAAAGACCTTCATCCAAGGTGGGCAGTGAAATCTGCCATCCGTTTTGGCGTAGGCCTGCGATAGAAGCTCTGTCATCCCATATTCTGATTGAACCTCTTTAACACCTAGATTTCGCTTGAGATGTGCGTGTAGTTCGTCGCGAACTATCTCTTTTTGACGCCCCTTCATACCTCCCGTTTCCATGACAATCGTATGAGACAGAGAAGAGGGAAATTGGTCTGCAAAATCCAATAGAGCAAAACTCACACCCAGCAGAAAGGTTTTTTTGTGATTGCGCTCACGCCGTTTCAAAACCTCATGCAACTTTTGGTGGTCATCAAGATAAAAACCACTGTCTACGCAATCGGATAATTTGATTAATTTTTGGATCATAAAGACCAAAGATGAATTGGGTTTTTCTAAATATCCTGGCAGTAAACCAATGATTGCAAACTGCTTGGGATTTCCGTAAAACAACTCAAAGCAATGGATAAAACTTTGTTCATAGATATGAATATCTGCTATGTGATGTGAACTTGTCGCCCCTCCGGTTCCACTGCTTTCAAAAACATGGGAGCACTGCGGATTTCCTGTGAGAACCTTGTGTGTTTTAAAAAAAGAAATCGGCAAAAACGGAATTTTAACTAGTGACTTGCAATCACTTGGATGATGATGCGTGAGGTCACAAAACGAACGATAGATCGGATTGTGGGTAAACTGTTCCTCATAGCAATTGGTTGCCTGAGTGTGAAATCCAATCGAAGATTCGTAAAACGACAGCTTTTTCATAAATCGATTTCAAAGTTACATTATTAACATTAAGCTAATGTTCATCATCCTAATTCAACCATAATTTTTATACATTTGAATTTTGGCAAAACATGAATAAAAAAAACATTAAGATCTTACTCGTTGATGATGAACCCGACATCTTAGAATTTATCAGTTATAACCTTTCAAACGAAGGGTATAAAGTTTACACCGCAACCAACGGAGAAGAGGCCATTGAAAAAGCCAAAAGCAAATCTCCTCATCTGATATTGCTCGATGTAATGATGCCTAATATGGATGGAATTGAGGCATGTGAGAATCTACGTAAATTACCCAAGTTAGGTGAAAAGCTAATCATTGTTTTTCTGACAGCTCGAAGTGAAGACTATACACAGTTAGCTGGTCTAGAAGCGGGTGCGGATGATTTTATCACCAAGCCAGTAAAGATCAAAGTTCTTATCAGTAAGGTTAAGTCGCTTTTGCGTCGTATGCAGGATGTTGCTGACGGTTACAGTCTAATCGAAGTGGGGAGTCTTGTGGTCAATCGCGAGGAATACAAAATCATCTATAAAGGAGAGGAAAAAATCCTACCCCGTAAAGAATTTGAACTCCTTTCTCTTTTGGCGAGTAATCCAAACAAAGTTTTTGAACGCGAAGTCATACTCGATCGTGTTTGGGGCAATAAGATCATTGTTGGCGGACGAACAATAGATGTACATATCCGAAAACTCAGAGAAAAAATTGGTGATAAGCACTTTAAGACCGTCAAGGGTGTTGGTTATAAATACGTCATTTAAACAGATACCCTGTGCTCACAAAAAGAAGGAAGTCACTTGCCATTGTTTATGCCATCGCATGTCTTTTTATAGTTGTATTCACCGTTTCATTGATCGGATATATACTATTTGAGCAAAACCCTTTTTCAGCCAATATCTTGGTGATGTCAATTGGGTTGGGTGTTTTTTTTTCACTCGCCTTGCACTTCTGGTTAAACAGACAGATTAACCAACTGTTAGACGCCTACCTCAAAAACCTCTACGCAGATTTTGCAGGAGAGAATGAAGCTCTACATTTTACGAGTCCGTTATTTGAATTGGATGAGTTGGAGGAGAAAGTCAAAGAGATTGTGTCCAAACGTATTTCAGAAATCAATACGTTAAAAAGCCAAGATGAATTTCGCAAGGAATTTCTAGGGAATGTAGCCCACGAACTCAAAACACCGCTGTTTACCGTTCAAGGATATATATCAACTCTTTTAGATGGAGCATTGTCTGACGAAAAAGTCAATAAAAAATACCTTAATCGAGCCAACAAAGGGGTCGATAGACTTCTTTACATTGTCAAAGATCTGGATTTGCTAACACAGCTGGAAACCGAAACGACTGCACTTGTGATGTCAGACTTTGATATCGTGGGGCACGTCCGAAATGTATTTGAATTGTTGGAAATTCGAGCAGCGAAATCCAATATATCGCTAGAGTTTGATAAAGATTATATCTTCCCAATCGAGGTGTATGCAGATGAGGAGCGAATCCAACAAGTCTTTACGAACTTGATTGTGAATTCCATCAAATATGGAAAGAAGAAAGGGACGACCGAAATCCGATTTGAGGATATCGATAAGAATACAATCAAAGTTCATATTGCTGACAACGGGCTGGGAATATCTGAAGAGCACCTTCCACGCTTGTTTGAACGCTTTTATCGCGTTGATAAAAGTGGTAGCCGAAAAGAAGGGGGTACTGGCCTAGGACTCTCAATCGTCAAGCACATTGTCGAGACCCATCAACAGGAACTGCTTGTGGAAAGTCGAGTGGATATCGGTTCTCAATTTTCTTTTACCTTAGACAAGGCAAACAAAAGTGCCGATAGAATAACCGAAATCGATGGGCAGTAAAAACAAATTGAATCGCTTTCAAGAGAATGAGATCTTACCCAATGTGATTCAGCCCACTAGGGAGTCACTTGTCAAGGGATCATTTGTCCACAAAGGGCATTGGAAAGAATATTTTGCAAACGACAATCCAATCATTGTTGAGCTGGGCTGTGGGAAGGGCGAGTATACTTTGGCTTTAGCTCGACAAAATACAGATTGTAACTACATCGGAATTGACATTAAGGGGGCTCGTTTTTGGAGAGGTGCAAAAACAGCACATGAAGAACAGCTTTCGAATGTGGCATTTATCCGAATACAAATTGAACTTATAGAGCAGGTCTTTGCCCATGACGAGGTGTCCGAAATTTGGTTGACGTTTCCTGACCCACAAATGAAATTTAAACGGACAAAGCATCGGCTGACAAACCCCGATTTTTTACTTAAATACCAGCGAATTCTCGACTCCAAAGGCGTTGTACATCTCAAAACAGATAGCGCCTTCTTGCACGGATATACTCTTGGGGTTTTGGACAGTATGGGCATCCGACCACAAATGGCGCATCACGACGTCTACAAATATGTACATGCTCCAGCGGAAGTGGTTTCCATTCAAACCTTTTATGAGCAGCAGTATTTGGCACAGCAAATCCCAATCACTTACCTAAAATTTAGTTATGAAAAATACCTCAGATAATGCTGATTTTTTTGATCGTGTATACGATGTTGTTCGTCAAATCCCAGAAGGAAGGGTTACGAGCTATGGCGCAATCGCAGGCCATTTGGGCATGCGCCGATCGGCGCGTATTGTTGGTTGGGCAATGAATGCAGCCCATTCAAAACCTGATGTTCCAGCACATCGTGTGGTGAATCGCAACGGCTTACTTACTGGAAAACATCATTTTGGAGGGTCGAGAGTGATGCAGCAGTTATTGGAGAACGAAGGTCATCAAATCGAAGAGGACCAAATGACCCATTTCAAACAAGTCTTTTGGGACCCTGAAAACCCTGTGTAAGTTGCTGACTTTGTGTTATATTTGCAATTTAGAATATTTAAAAAAAAATTTTGAAAAAGCTTGCTGTCGAATCTCTTGTCAAAGCTATTAAACTTCCTAGGTATTCCCAAACCATAGGAGGTGCGAATGCGCTTAGTAATGTACAAATTATAGGTAAAGAGATTGTTATAGACTTAGCTATATCAAGTCCAAGCTTGCAATCACGCAAAAAAATTGAGACTCATGTCCGATCAGTATTGCAGGGTAAAATTGAAGAGGATTACACACTTAAAGTTCATGTTACTCATCAGCCATCTTCTTCTGCCCCACAACCCAACATCATTAGAGGTAAATCTATAGATTGGGTTCAAAATATAGTTGCGATTGCTTCTGGAAAAGGTGGGGTGGGAAAATCTACAGTTACAGCCAATTTAGCGGTCACCCTTTCCAATATGGGTTTTAAAGTTGGGGTATTGGACGCAGATATTTATGGACCATCGATACCCATGATGTTCGACGTGGCTTTCGAACGCCCGTTATCTGTTCAGGTTGATGGTAAATCAAAGATCAAGCCAGTCAGTAATTACGGAGTTCAGGTCTTATCGATTGGATTTTTCACAAAGCCAGATCAAGCTGTCATATGGCGTGGACCGATGGCATCAAAAGCACTTAAACAAATGATTTTCGACGCGGATTGGGGTGAGCTCGATTTTTTATTAATCGATTTACCACCAGGAACAGGGGATATTCATCTGAGTATTTTACAAGCCCTTCCAGTGACTGGATCTGTTGTGGTGAGCACACCTCAAGCGGTAGCCCTAGCGGATGCCAAAAAAGGGGTTGCCATGTTCCAACAAGATTCGATTCAGGTTCCTGTATTGGGGATTGTTGAGAATATGTCCTACTTTGCTCCAGAAGAATTGCCAGAAAACAAATATTACATTTTTGGAAGAGATGGTGCCAAATATCTAGCAGAAGATGTTGGGGTGTCTTTTTTAGGTGATTTGCCACTGATGCAAAGTCTTCGTGAATCAGGAGACGTAGGGAGACCAGCTGTATTGCAAGGCGGTGCCATAGAACATGCATTCACAAGTATCACACAATCAATGATTGAGCAACTTGTGCAGAGAAACAAAGAATTACCCCCAACTGAAATTGTGAAGATCACCACAATGGCTGGTTGTTCGGCAGTTTCCTAATATTTTGAATATGGTAGAAGTAAAAGAACAAGTAGAACAAGCACTAGAAGAAATTCGTCCATTTTTGGTCAACGATGGCGGAAATATATCATTAGTTGCCATTGAAGGAGATACTGTTATTGTTGAATTAGAAGGAAATTGTATTTCTTGTAGCGTCAATCAAATGACACTGCAGTTGGGCGTAGAGACAACTATTAAAAAGTACGCTCCGCAAATCAAAAAGGTAGTCAAGGTCAACTAATTTTTAGACAACGGTTTTTGGTAAGTTTATATCTTTTTCAGCAAACTGATTATACTCTTGTAACTCGTGTTCAACCCATCCATTTTGAGGAAAAAATTGGGTAAACTTATTTTGAGCTACTCCGATTTGATGCCCTTTTTTATCAAACAAAATTGCACGTGAGCTCGTAGTTCCTGCGTCTATAGCGATGATGTATTTCATGTTCTAATTTCTTTACAATGTGAATGACTTTGAAAGTCATATAATGTAAATTTATTTTTATTTATTCGAAAATAGCACTGAAACAAAAAGTTTACTCTCAAAAAGCATGAAGTTTCCCATTTGTTGCCTCTTCTAAGGAAACACACCCCATTTGTCGTCCAGGAATGGGTGCGTAGTACAAAAACTCTTTTCCAATCCTACTGTTGATTCGAAACGAATACACAATAAATTCTCTCAACGATTGTAATACCATAAAATGTATCGCGTCTTTTGATATGGATTCTTTGTTTAGAATGCCTTTTGAGAGGGACTCGAGTTCATCATACCAAACATTTTCTTGGCCCTCACTAGCAGCCAAATATTTTTCTGCCTTCCTCTCCCAATAGAATCGCTTGTTACTAAGGTCAGTTGTGGCTTGCAATTTTGCAGATGTAATCATGGAACTCACTCCAAACTTTAGTAAACTGAGTTGGTCTTCCCCAACTACTCCATCCAAGTAACCATCAATAAATTTCAATAATCCAAGTTCCGTTGCACCTGGGATACCATCATCCGTGGAGGGTAAAATTACATCAAGTAACATATGCATATCATTCAATTGGTTTATTAAAAAGAATTTTGGTGAAAAGTCAGAAGTTGTGGTAGCACAACTCTTAAGCATACCAATCATGCTTGGTGTAATGGCAAGAGCTCCAAAGGATAGCCCTAAATTTTTTATTGCATTTCTCCTATTCATGGGATTATAAATTTCTTTTATTTATTTGATCGACAGCGTAGTTTGCTGCCCGTGCAGTCAATGCCATATAGGTTAGAGATGGGTTTTGATTTCCACCAGATGTCATACATGCACCGTCTGTAACAAATACATTTGGCACTTCATGAAGCTGATTAAAGGCATTGAGAACCGAGGTTTTTGGGTCACGTCCCATACGAGCAGTACCCATTTCGTGGATACCAAGTCCCATTGAATAATGATCTTCTATAGCTTTAACATTATTAAATCCAGCTTTTTCCAACATTTCAACTGCTTGAGACTTCATGTCCTTTCTCATTGCAAGTTCATTTTCCTTTATATCAGCATCAAAAGTAACGGTTGGCAGTCCCCACTTATCCTTGTTGTCATAATCCAAATACATCTTGTTTTCGTGGTAGGGCAGTATCTCTCCAAAGGCATTCATATCAATTGACCAGTCACCAGGTTTGAGCATCGCACGTTTAAAATCTACCCCATAGCCCATTTCCTTTACTGGTTGCGGCCATACGTCGCGTTCGCTATTGCCATAATAGCCATATCCTCTGATAAAGTCTTTATGATTTGTGTCGCCTCCCAAGTTTCTAAATCGTGGAATAATAAAATTACCTGGGCGATTTCCTGTGTAATACTGGTCTTGAAAACCATCAAATGTAGCGTAAGCACCTGCTTTAAAGTGATGGTCCATGATGTTGTGACCGAGCTCACCCGAGCGATTGCCCATACCCTCTGGAAAGTATCTTGATTTTGATTGCATGAGTATCGATGTTGAAGCTACTGCTGATGCACAGAGAAATATGATTTTAGCATTGTAGGTATATGTCATATTCGTTTCCCTATCGATTACTTTCACTCCTGATGCTTTTTTGGTTTCGGGATCAAAGACGACTTCATACACAATAGAATTTGGTCTTAATGTCATGTTTCCAGTCGCCTCAGCCATCGGAAGGGTAGAGGATTGGCTACTGAAATAAGAACCAAACGGACAACCTCTAGAACAGCGATTTCTATATTGACAGCTTATGCGGCCAGCACCTGGTTTTGAGCCCTCAGTCACATGAGCCATTCTACCCATGGTCAGGACTCGATTTGAATAATTTTTTTTCAATGCCTCTCTAAGGTGCTTTTCTGTGCACTTTAGCTCCATTGGTTTCAAAAACTCACTGTCAGGGAGTTGAGGTAAACCTAATTTTTCACCTGAAATTCCAACATGCTTCTCCACATAAGAATACCAAGGCGCAATATCTTTATAACGAATGGGCCAGTCAACGGCGATGCCGTCTTTAGCATTGGCTTCAAAATCATAATCACTCAGTCGGTAACTGTGTCTGCCCCAAAGTAGAGATCGACCACCAACATGATACCCTCGGATCCAGTCAAAACATTTATCCTCATTGTATGGATGATCAATATCATCGACAAAAAAGTGTTTGGTTGCCTCTTTAGTCGTATAACCAGTTCTGCTTTGTTTGGCTTGACGTTTTTTGGTTTCTTTCGTAATAACATTGCCATGTTCAAAATCCCATGCATCCATATTCATGGTTGGATAGTCTTCAATATGACGAACCATAGGCCCTCTTTCTAAAACCAAGGTTTTTAAACCTTTTTCTGTGAGCTCTTTTGCTGCCCAGCCACCACTTATGCCTGTTCCAACAACAATGGCATCAAATGTTGTTTCGTTACCTAGATTCATTCACTATTGAGTTAAATGATTTTAAATTTTAAGCACATAAATTTACAATAATTTTTAGATTGTAGTTGTAGGTTTCATATTCTCTAATCTAGAAAAATAATTATCAATTAAAAGTATTTAAAAAAAAACTTTACTAATTTGTAAATTCAATTTGACTATTCCCATTTCTATGATTATGGATTTTAGTCTGTTTAAAATTATTCCATGAAAAGAAGATCGTTTTTAAAACAAGCTGGTGCAACCTCTTTGGCATTCACAATTGTACCATCATTTGTGTTGGGGAAACAACACACAGCGCCAAGCGATTTGTTATATATTTCTTGTTTTGGCGTTGGCGGCCGAGGTGAGAGTCTTATACAAGCACTTGAAGCTACAACTAAAGTTCGGATTGTTTCTCTTTGTGATGTTGATCGCAATCGAGCAATGAACACCATTAATGCTTATCCAAATGCTCATTATTACCAAGACTTTAGAGATGTGTATGACAAACATCTCAACGAAATTGATGCAATAATGGTTGCTACTCCGGATCATACGCATGCATGTATTTCGCTACCGTTTATGTGTGCAAAAAAACATGCTTATGTTGAAAAGCCATTGACTCATAATATCTATGAGGCTCGTTTAATGGCAGAAACAGCACAAGAAGAAAAAATCGTAACCCAAATGGGAAATCAAGGGGTTTCTGATGGTGGGTCAAAAATTATTAAAGGTTGGATTGACAAAGGAGATATTGGCAAAGTCACAACAATTGACTGCTGGACAAATCGTCCAGTTTGGCCACAAGGCTTTAGCAACTTGCCAAAAGAAGCAGATGTTCCAGAAACCCTCAATTGGGATCAATGGTTAGGCCCCTCAGCTTATCGACCATACAGTCCAGCATACCTTCCTTTCAAATGGAGAAGTTATTGGGACTTTGGAACTGGGGCATTGGGTGATATGGGTTGTCATATTATCGAAACACCTTTCAATGCTTTAGATCTTGGCTTTCCTCTTAGTGCAGAGTCAAGCAATACTGAATTTTGGATCGATGACTTTAAGCGAGCTGAAAACTTGATCACTTTCCCCGCAAGCAGTAAAGTTCAAATGCAATTTGAAATTGATGATAGTGTTGTAAATCTCAATTGGTATGATGGAGGAATTTTACCAAATCACCCTGAGGGCTTAGACTTAAACGAAAAACTTGGAGCATCAGGCGGAGGCACAATCATTTATGGAGAAAAAGGAATCATCATTGCAGATTTTTATTCTCGTAATCCAAGACTATTTCTCAAGAACAAGAAAAATGGAATCCCAAAATTAATAAAAGAAAAAGCTTCCAAAGCTATCGCGTCAAAATCGCATGCGCTAGATTTTGTTGAAGCCTGTATTGATGGTGGTTCAGCAAAGTCCGATTTTGCTTCAGGTGGTAAATTAACAGAAATTATATTGATGGGGAATTTGGCTATTTATAATTCTCAACAACAACAAAAGGCTTGGGATGAATCACCACCACGAAAGTTGAAATGGGATGGAAAAAATATGCGTGTGATCAATCGACCAGACCTCGACCACATCATACGTGGAAGTTATAGGGATGGTTGGAAATTAGATATAAATTATGAATAGAAGAACATTTTATTCAACGCAAGTATTCTGCTATTGCCCTTGCCTCATCGTAAGTCAGATTTTGATTATACATAATGACATTGTTGTATTCTTCAAGTAACTGCATTGCAACGGGATCTTTTTTGACCATCTCAATTGGGTTGAGCATGATGTTCATGACCCACGAAGGGCTTCTACGATCGTAAAGACCATCTAGCGCTGGCCCGATATAACGCTTATCAAACTTGTGGCAAGCAGTGCATTTTTGATCATAAAGTTGCTTTCCTAGCTGCACCATTTCATCATCGATATCCGAAAAAACGAGATCTTTTACAGGCCCAATACCATAATTCGTTAAATCAACCTGTGAAGACGAACTTGTACTTTCATCTTTTTTGGAAGTAGCAACACTTGCTTGACCATAAGTAGCCTTCTTCTTTTCTGGTTTTTTTTCCTGACCACATGAGATCAATACTACGGCTAGAAATAATAGTATTTTTTTCAAGGTTATCGTAAATTTTTGATTTTAATGTTTTTAAATGCAACTGGATTCCCATGATCTTGAAGTCCAATCTTCCCTGTTTTATAAGTGCCAAACTTGCTCCAGTCTTTAAATTTGGAACCAGCAATCATCTTCTCCCATTGCACCCCATTGATTGGAAACTCATGAATTTTAACAGAGTTCAGCACCACATGGCCATGATTTTTCTCATGATTAATATGAATGACAACATGGTTCCACATTCCTGCAGGCTTCGCGACTTGTTCTGATGGTCTAGACAAGTCGTACAAGGCACCTGGTTGATAGAATTCATCTTCTTTCTCACGTGAAGAATCGTATTTCGCCTTATCAATATCCAGTATTTGTACTTCAGGCCCTGTGTAGTAAGGCTCTGATAAATCTGGATCCTCGACCACTCCCCAAAAAATACCACTATTACCACCTTCTGAAATTTTCCACTCAATTGAAAGCTCAAAATTTGTGTACTCGTCGTCAGTTACAATGTTATAGGAACGACCCTTATCTTTTTTTTCGGTTGGGGGATTAAATTTCAATACACCTTCTTCAGCTGTCCAAAATTTTTCTGGAACACCGCCATTGTAAATATGCCATCCGTTCAAGGTCTCACCATCAAACAACGAGACCCATTCGGTTTCGTTGTTGTTTGCTTCTTTCTTTTGTTTTTTAGTGGGGTTACAACCAACTAAAAGAATGAATGTAAATATGTAAATTAAAGGATTCATTATTTAAGATTTAAAATTGATTTTAATTTTTTTTCATCCAATTTTGCGCCAGCAAAATCATCAAACTTTTTATCAGTTGTTTGGATGATATGTTTTTGTATAAATTCTGCACCTTCCTTGGCTCCTTGCTCAGGGCTTTTGATACAGCATTCCCATTCCATAACAGCCCAAACATCACAGCCATATTCAGTGAGTTTAGAAAATATCGTTTTAAAGTCGATTTGACCATCCCCAAGAGATCGATATCTTCCGGCTCTGTTTTGCCAATCTTCATATCCACCAAAGGCACCTTTTTTTCCAGTTGGATTAAATTCTGAATCCTTTACATGAAAGGCTTTTATAAATTCATGATAATGATCGATATAGGATATATAGTCAAGTTGTTGCAAAACAAAATGACTTGGATCGTATAGGATTTTAACACGATTGTGCTGTTGGGTGGCATCGTAAAATCTTTCAAAAGTCACCCCATCATGTAGATCTTCGCCAGGGTGAATTTCATAGCAGATATCAACACCATTGTCTTCAAAAACATCTAAGATTGGCAGCCATCGTTTTGCGAGTTCGGCAAATCCCATTTCGACCAAACCAGGTGGACGTTGTGGCCATGGGTGCCAAGTGTGCCACAATAAAGCACCTGAAAAAGTTGCATGAGCTTTAAGATCAAGTCTTCGGCTTGCAACTGCTGCTTTCTTCACTGTTTCAATCGCCCATTCTGTTCGCCCCTTTGGATTATTTTTTAATTCTTTTGGCGCAAAATTGTCAAACATAATGTCATAGGCTGGATGCACTGCAACCAACTGACCTTGCAAATGAGTTGATAGTTCAGTGATTTCTAAGCCATACTGATTTATTTTGCCTTTGAGTTCATCACAATAATCTTGACTTTCAGCAGCAAGATCAAGATCAATCAAAAAATGTTCCCATGTTGGAATTTGAATCCCTTTGTAGCCCAAATCAGATACCCATTTACACATACCATCTAGGGTATTAAAAGGTGCTTTGTCATCGACAAACTGTGCAAGAAATATGGCTGGTCCTTTGATTGTTTTCATTTTTTTCTTATTTGATTTCAGTCCATTGATTTCCAGATTTATGGGATTGAATCACACATTCAATAAACTGCATGCCTCGCACGCCATCAATTAAATCTGGGTATGAACCCTCACGAGGGTTGTTGACAATCGCATCAGCGACGCCATGATAGATATTTCCCATAGCATCGAAGATTCCTTCAGGGTGTCCGGGGGGGAGCTTGGTCGATTGGGTTGCTGCATCGCTATTGTACTCATGCCCAGGCTTAAGCACCTGGAGTGGAGAGCCTTCCAATCCATGGTACAAATAGTTGGGATTTTCTTGCGCCCATTTCAAGTGTCCTTTTGTTCCATAGATGGCAACTGTAAAGCTGTTTTCTTCGGCTGTTGCAATTTGACTCGCTCTCAATACTCCCTTTGCATTGCCATCTAAACGAAGAAGAACTGTACCATCAATATCCATTACATTGTCTTCATATAAATAATTCAAATCTGCAAGAATGGATTTAATCGGTTGCCCTGTAACATATTCAAGCATCTGAAATGCATGCGTTCCTACGTCACCAATACAGCAACTTTGACCTGATTTCTCGGGTTGTAGTCGCCACACCTTTTTTCTGCTCTCTGGATCATGAATGACAGGGTTAATCCAACCTTGATAGTATTGGGCATCAATTTTTTGAATAGTTCCGATTTTGCCATCTTGAATCATGCTTCGCATCTGACGAACCATCGGATAGCCAGAATAAGTGTAGGTCACAGCAAAAATAAGTTGTTTATCTTCCCTAAGTTTCTTTAGCTCAAGTGCTTCGGCGTAACTGGTCGTCAGTGGTTTTTCGCATATCACATGAAAACCTTCTTCTAACAATTTTTTTGCCATGGGAAAATGAAGGAAGTTTGGGGTAAGTACAGAAACGACTTCAATACGTTTGTCTTCAGCAAGAGAACGCTCTTTTGAAAGGAGTTCTTCAAGGTCTTTGTAGATACGATCTTCGTTTAGACCAATTTTTTTGGCAAATCTGAAATTGTCCTCCCAGTTTGAGTTGAAAACACCCCCTACAATTTCAAACCGATCAAACATTGATGAGGCGATGCGGTGAACAGGTCCAATAAATGAGTCACCACCACCACCCAATATACCCATACGTATTTTAGCCATTGACATCAATTTTTTCGTTCTTGAAAGTAATTAAAAAGATCAACAATACTACAAATGCAAACCCAGTAGGCGCAATCCACACTTGTGACCATTGAAGACCTTCATCTAAAGCATACATGTCATAAATTTTACCAGCTGACCAAAATCCAACAAACATCCCAAGACCATAAGTGGCCAGCGTAATTAATCCTTGTGCAGCACTCTTGATTTTGGGGCCGGCTTTGGCATCAGTATATATTTGACCAGTGACGAAAAAGAAGTCATAACAAATACCATGTAGCAATATGCCAAAAATTAACATATATGTTTTTTCATCTGCATCGCCATAAGCGAACAATATGTATCGTAGCACCCATGCCAACATCCCAATGATGAGTGTTTTTTTCAACCCAAGTCTCAAAAGGAAGTAGGGCAGTAGCAACATAAAAATAACTTCTGAAACTTGACCCAATGCCATTTTTCCTGTTGGGTTGGTCAACCCAACATCAGTTAAAAATGGATTTGCATGTTGATAGTAAAATGCAAGAGGAATACAAATGAGAATTGATGAAATAAAAAAGACGAGATAGTTTCGATCATTGAAGAGCTTGAGCGCATCAAGACCTAAAATTTCACGAAGACTGACCTTTTCACCTGCACTTTTTGCTGGGGGTGTTTTTGGCAAAAAGAAGCTAAATATTCCAAGTCCAAAAGAAGCATATGCTGCCATAAGAAAGGTGTTTTGCAACATCCCATCAGCAACAGCAGAAGCACTGTCCCATGAAAAATAATAGCTTATCATCGCACCTGCGACAATCCAACCAACAGTCCCAAATACTCGAATGAGTGAAAATTCTTTTGCAGCTTCACTCATCTGATAAAAAGACACCGAATTTACAAGCGCAAGTGTAGGCATATATAAGACCATATACCCCAGAACATAGGGGTAGAAATCATCAAAACTTGCAGCACTTGCCATCATCAGCATCATCACGCCACCAGCCGAATGAAGTATCGCTAGTATTCGTTCTGCGTTAAAAAAACGATCTGCAATCAACCCAATGATAAATGGCGCAATGATTGCACCCCAAGATTGTGTTGAATAAGCCATTGCAGTCTCAGAACCAGAGGCACTGAGATTTTGTGATAAAAAAGTCCCCATCGTTACAAACCATGCCCCCCAAATAAAGAATTCGAGAAACATCATCACTGATAGTTGAATTTTAATTTTTAGATTCATTTGTAGAAGTTAAAATGTATTTTTCGATCAAGCGTTTTGTATGAAGAATTCCATCTTCAGCAGGCATGCGTTTGCCCTCAAATTCGACACCAATATATCCAGCATAACCAGCCTCTAAAACAACATTCAGCATCCTTTCATAATCAATTTTGGTTTCATTTCCCTGGGGATCAAAATCATAGGATTTTGCACTGACAGCTAGTGCTCTAGGCATCATTTCTTGAACACCTTTGTATTTATCATATTCATTGACACATGCACCTTCTTCTTTGGCAATACAAAAGTTTCCAAAATCTGGAAGCGTACCACAGTTGGGAAGATTTACTGTATTGATGACCTCCATTAGCAATCCAGCGTTAGACGAAAGACCCCCATGATTTTCAACTACGATATTGATATTGGATTTTGAGGCATGTTCTGAAAGAGACATCAAACTTTTTACAGAGAGTTCTTTCCAAAGCTGTTGGTTGGTTGTTCCATATAAGTTCACTCGAATTGCTTTGCACCCAAGCTTCGCAGCGGCATCAATCCAAATGCTGTGATTTTCAACTGCCAGATGTCGCTTAGTTTCGTCTTCATTTGAAAGGCGACCTTCGCCATCAATCATAATTAAAACATTATCCAAGTCATATTTTTGGGATTCCGCAAGACTTTTACTGACAAAATTTTCAATCGCTTTGTTTTTGTCTTTTGCATTGTAAATGTCTTTGTATAGCTGTGTAACATATTCAAGACCAGTAAACCCATAATCACTAGCGATTTTAGCAAAATTATAAGGGTTTAAAATACCACTATTAATCGATTTATTTAAAGACCATTGTCCCAAAGACAATTTGATTTTTTTCTTGTTGGTATTTTTAGAAATAAAATGATTTTTTTTCATGTTTTGACCAGCCAATCCGAGTGTTGATACTCCAAAAAATGACATAGATAATTTTTGTAAGAAATGGATTCTTTTCATTTAGGATAATGTCATAGGTTTTTTTACATATAATTTTCAAAAACTTTTATTTTTTTCAAATAGTTTTAAAATTAGCACATCGGAGCCGCATCTTAAATCAAATTTTAAAACAGCATGTCGATAAAGACTTTCTACTACAAAAATTTTTAAATAAGACTTGGTCACTTATATTCTCTAAATATAGAAATATTTTCTTTAAAGTCTTTTTTGTAAGAATGCACCAAAAAATAATTTTCAATCAGCTGATTATCGATCAAATCCGAATAGATTAAATTTCGTTATATTTCAAGTGAAAAATTTCATTTAGAAATTCACTTTTTTTAAAACTCAAACTAATTAAAATATGAGTCTTAAAAAAACACAATTTCCCATTTTGAAATGGAGTATTATATGCTTAAGTTGAAGAAAAACGGAAATCATTCTAAAAATTTTATAACCAAAAATCATTCTGATGAATCAATCAATAAATAACTATAGAAAGGCTTTTATTTTTATAACCTCCTTGTTTTTTTTATGGGGCTTTATAACGGTTCTTGTCGATAGCTTAATTCCGCGCATTCGGGACTTATTTACACTGACTTATTTTCAGGCAGGGTTGGTGCAGTTTGCCTTTTTCGGCGCCTATTTTGTTCTTTCTATTCCTGCTGGATTTTTACTTTCTAGAATTGGTTATAAGAATGGCATTGTTGTTGGGCTGGTCACAATGGCGATAGGTTGTTTTTTGTTTTATCCTGCAGCATCATTTCGAGAGTTTAACATCTTCTTACTTGCATATTTTATACTCGCTGGCGGTATTACGGTTCTTCAAGTTGCAGCCAATCCCTATGTTGCCGTGCTGGGACCTGAAGAGGGTGCTGCGAGCAGACTCAATTTATCACAAGCCTTTAATTCTTTAGGTACATCTATCGCTCCGATTTTGGGAGCATCTTTTTTGTTGAGTGACAAAGTCAAGTCGAGTGATGAGATTTCTGAACTGACGGCTACGGCACGCGAGGCCTATTTGGTTACTGAAGCAACTGCTGTTCAAACTCCTTTTATGGTAATCACATCCTTTATTATTCTTCTTGCACTGGTTTTTGTGTTTGTGAAATTGCCAATTATGCTTTCATCTTCTCCCAGGAGAGGTTACAATTCACTTTTCCAAAATAAATCCTTACTTCTTGGTGCGCTCGGGATTTTTATTTATGTCGGAGCTGAGGTAGCAATTGGCAGTTATCTGGTCAATTATTTTTATGATATGGGATTAACGGCTGTCGTCAAACAAAATGAAGTTTTAGCTACTATTGCTTCTACATTATTAGGCAAAGATTTAGCGGCCGTTAGTGACTATGGTATATTGGGTGCTTTTGTTACCTTTTATTGGAGTGGCGCCATGATTGGGCGTTTTGTTGGCTCTTACCTTACTAAGATTATTCGTCCTTCACGTGTTCTTTCCTTTTTTGCCATGGGGGCTGTACTTATGATATTGATTTCTTCTCAAACGATTGGCATCGTATCTATGGTTTCAATACTGGCAGTTGGCCTTTTTAATTCCATAATGTTTCCCACGATTTTTAGTTTATCCTTAACGGGCTTAGATGATTTAAAACCCCAAGCATCTGGAATTCTATGTACGATGATTGTTGGTGGAGCCATTATTCCGCCACTCTATGGTTATATGACAGATCTATTCGGATTTAAAACAGCTCTTGTATTATTGATTAGTTGCTACATCTATATAGTTTGGTATGGGTTTAGACAAGGAAAGGAAAGTCTTGGAGTCTAGACCCGGTTTCTTTTTCGGATTTGATTGAGATTACTTTTCTATCGTGATTAAAAAAGTTGATACCGGAATAACTTGTGAATTTAAATTTAAAATACAGAACTTTATTCAAGACGATTTATTTATCTTGAAAAAAAACAAATGAATAACAAAGCAAATAACAAAACTGCGATTGTCATCATTGCGGGACTCTTTTTCATTTTTGGGTTTATCACTTGGGTCAACGGGGCCTTGATTCCCTTTATGAAGACCATCAATGAACTCACTGAGGCACAGTCCTATCTTGTTGCCTCTGCATCCTATATCTCTTTTGTAGTTATGGCACTTCCTGCCTCATACCTCCTCCAAAAGATAGGCTATAAAATGGGAATGTCAGTTGGTCTATTTATTATGGCTGTTGGAGCACTGGTTTTTATTCCAGCTGCTGAAGCACGTACCTATTGGATTTTCTTGGCTGGGATTTTTATTCAAGGTACTGGAATGACCATTTTACAAACCGCTGCCAATCCATACATCACCATTCTTGGTCCTATTGAAAGTGGTGCCCAACGCATCGCTATTATGGGCATTGCTAACAAGGTAGCTGGAGCTTTGGGGGCGCTTATTTTTGGGGCAATTCTTCTCAAAGGGATTGATGAAGTCAATGTCCAACTTGATAGCGTATCTACTAGTGAAAAAGTAACATTATTAGATCAAATGGCTGATAGCGTATTTATTCCTTATGTGGTGATGGCGTTTGTTTTATTTGTGTTGAGTCTTTTGATGCGTAAAGCACCATTGCCCAATATAGAGGCAGCTATAGATACCAATACGCAGTCACATGGAGAATCTCAAAAAACTATATTTCAATACCCACACTTATGGCTTGGGATGCTGACCTTATTTGTATATGTTGGTGCTGAAGTCATTGCCGGAGATTCCATTATTGCCTATGGGATTGCTCTTGGCATCTCTGCCTCTACCGCCAAGTTTTTTACCACATTCACATTGATGGCCATGGTAGCGACCTATGCTCTTGGGGTTGTTTTAATCCCAAAGTACATCAGCCAGCAAAAAGCCTTACAAATCAGTGCTTTGCTGGGTGTTGTATTTAGTATTTTAATCTTGATGACCGACGGATTTTTATCTGTTTTGTTTGTTGCTGCTTTAGGAATTGCCAATGCTTTAGTATGGCCTGCAGTCTGGCCACTTACTCTGGAAGGGCTTGGCAAACACACTAAAACGGCATCGGCATTATTAATAATGGCTATCGCTGGGGGAGCAATTATCCCACCACTGTATGGTCAGTTGGTTGATCATGGAAAAGAAACTTTGATAGAGACAGGAGTGACTTCTGCTGATGCTTTGGCTACCTCTGCGCAAGAGAGTTATTATATTCTCATTCCTTGTTATTTGATCATTTTTATTTTCGCAGTTTCTGCCAAACGTTTACGAAACTAATTCACTATTACAACTATGAAAAACACTTATTGGAAGATAAATATTCGCTATATCGCTATCCTTCTGAGTCTATGGTTTATCGTCTCATTTGGTTGTGGGATTTTATTTGTAGAGCAGTTAAACACCATTCAAATTGGGGGTTTTAAACTCGGCTTTTGGTTTGCCCAGCAGGGGTCTATTTTTGGCTTTGTTGCCATAATTTTCTCCTACATCTTACTAATGAATAAACTCGATCAAACACAAAACAAATAAATGATGGAACTTCAGTATTGGATTTGGATAGCAGTTGGCCTTAGTTTTTCATTGTATATCGGTATTGCGATTTGGTCGCGTGCTGGTTCAACAAAAGAGTTTTATGTCGCAGGGGGAGGGGTTCACCCCATTGCCAATGGGATGGCAACTGCAGCCGACTGGATGTCGGCAGCCTCGTTTATCTCCATGGCAGGGATTATCTCTTTTGGCGGCTATGATGGGTCAGTTTATCTCATGGGCTGGACAGGAGGTTATGTACTACTGGCCTTACTATTAGCGCCATACCTTAGAAAATTTGGTAAGTTCACTGTGCCTGATTTTATAGGGGACAGGTATTACTCCAACACAGCCCGATCGGTAGCTGTGTTTTGTGCGCTTATTGTGTCATTTACCTATATCGCTGGACAAATGCGGGGGGTAGGGGTCGTGTTCTCTAGATACCTAGAGGTAGACATTGTAACAGGTGTTCTAATTGGCATGGGGATTGTATTGTTCTATGCAGTACTGGGAGGTATGAAAGGAATCACCTATACCCAAGTGGCGCAGTATTGTGTTTTGATTTTTGCCTTTATGGTGCCCGCGGTCTATATCTCATTTCTAGTGACAGGCAATGTGATCCCACAACTGGGTTTTGGATCGAGTGGCGCAGACGGGGTATATCTTCTGGATAAGCTCGACGGCTTACATAAAGAACTAGGCTTTCATGAATACACCTTGGGGAGTAAATCGAGGTTAGATGTGTTTTGCATCACCATGGCACTGATGGTCGGAACAGCGGGACTACCACACGTTATCGTACGCTTTTTTACAGTTAAGAAAGTCAGCGACGCACGAAAGTCAGCTGGGTGGGCACTGTTGTTTATCGCGATTCTCTACACCACAGCACCTGCTGTTGCTGTGTTTTCAAGAACTAACCTTATTGAGACAGTAAGTAACCAGCCCTATGAGGACATGCCAGAGTGGTTTAATAAATGGGAGGCTACAGGGCTGCTTGGATTTACAGACAAAAATGAAGATGGCCTAATTCAATACACGGCCGACACAACAACCAATGAACTTACGGTAGATGCAGACATCATGGTACTTGCCAACCCAGAGATTGCACAGCTTCCCAATTGGGTGATTGCTCTGCTGGCTGCAGGTGCACTGGCAGCAGCACTATCCACAGCAGCAGGACTATTGCTTGTCATCTCTTCAGCAGTATCACATGATCTACTTAAAAAAATGGTGATACCCAATATTTCTGACAAAGGAGAATTAATCGCTGCACGTATCGCTGCAACAGGCGCAGTGTGTCTTGCAGGTTATTTTGGCATTAATCCACCTGGCTTTGTAGCAGCTACGGTTGCCTTAGCATTTGGACTGGCAGCTTCATCGTTCTTTCCAGCGATATTACTAGGGATTTTTTCCAAACGCATCAACAAAGAAGGTGCCATTAGTGGAATGCTTGTTGGCGTGTCACTTATGCTGTTTTATATGCTCAAGTTTAAGTTTGGATGGTTTGGTGGGGGCACTAAGGCCGATTGGTGGTTTGGGATATCGCCAGAAGGATTTGGAACAATAGCTATGGTTTCCAATTTTATTGTCACACTAATCATCAGCAGCAAAACCCCAGCACCAAGTAAATATGTTCAAGAGCTGGTGGTAAATATTCGTAAACCATAAAAAAAGACCCGGATTTTCCGGGTCCAATTTTCATTTAATATTTTACAATTTTCTTTATTATACGTTCACCTTTAGATTTATTTCTAATCTGAACTAAGAATAAGCCATTAGATAAATATTCCATTGCTATAGTATTTAATCCTTTACTCAATGATCCATTATCAACTTCTTTCCCATTAATATTTATAATTTGATAATATAAATTAGAAATCGACACTTCAATTCCAATATCAATGTATAATACACCTTTATTGTCGTAATAAAAATTAAGGTCTTTCTTAGATAGTTTATTTATCGATGCAGTATTATCAACAACATAGCTATAATTGTTTCCAGAATTGGTGTTGTTATTAATAGTATAGAAATCTGAGTCACCAGCTGGTATAGTAATACCAGAGCCAGACGTAAAAATATAATATGAAATTGAAGCTTGAGCCACATTCACATCTGCTGGTATACTGGCTGAGTAACTATTTGTGCTTCCAGTCATCTCAACAACACTTGATGTATTCCAGGAATCATTGGTATATCTTAAATAGACACCTTGACCAGAGCTTAAGGAAGCACTTAGAGTTGCAGTTACAGTATAGGGGTCACCTGGACTATGTGTAGCATTATTGCTAACTAAATTAACTGTCCTTATCTCCCCTTGAACTTCGAAAATGACAACACCTAAATTGCTAGGGGGATTTCCCCCTTCCCTTGTTTTAAATACATATTGATAAGATGAATTCGCATCGAGGTAATATGCTTTACTGCTGCTTTCAATCAGATCACTTGAGTTGTAAACAGTTCCATATGAAAGAAGTTTATCAGCGTTATTTTGCGGCCCCCAATTGGTATAATTATTATCCCAACAAGTTACCAATCTAAAATACTTGTTGCCAGTTCCATTAGAGTTAGTAGTAAATATTCTAGAACTTCCGGCAGAAGAGTCAAAACAATTGGTAGTATTCCAATCATTTTCTCCAAATCCATCTCCAATGATACCGTTTTGTGAAAACGAATAAGTAACATTAATTAAAAAAAGTAATAGTAAATATTTTTTCATGTTTCTAAATATAATTTTGATTATTATATCAGATTAAACGAATCTTTGAATATCATTGCCTGAGAACTTTGATTAAACCCCAAGCATTTGTGTTAGCGTGACGTAGCACGACAAAATAATTACCCCGTTTTTCGGGAGCAACAATTTGGAGAATGTCATGTTGAACTTCTGTCAAACCATAAGTAATTTCAATCCCAGCAGTATTGTATATTTTCCAATCTACATTTCCAGAGATGTTTGATGGCATTAGAATTTGAATGCGTTCGTTAACTGGATTTTGGATTAGTTGTAGCCCTGGCATTAAATGAAGATTAGATTGACCTAAAGTAGCTTGCTGGTTTCCAAATATTTTAAACTCACCAGCTTGTAAGCTAACCCCATGATTTGTATTATTTACCTCACTGGTAGAGTTATCCATTAAATCATACCAAGTCCCAATGTATGGAAAGCCAGCGGGAATAGTTTGTGTGTTGACATCAAAGTTTGCAAGAATTACTACATTTTTTAACGATGTGTTAGATAAATTATCGTCCCAAATATATATCCGCTGAAGAAGATTATTATTGTTGTAAGGACTAATAGCGGAGTTTGCCTTAAAGACATCATTATTAATCTTTAAGTCATTGATTTTTGACCAATCGTTATAAATTTGTCTTCGTTGGGCTATATTTAACCAGTTTTCAATCCATTGGGGTTGAGGTTTTGTGTCAAGTTTACAATCTCCTTCTACATTTCCATCAATACAAGTAAGAATTGATTGTTGCATACCCAGTTCTCCAAAGTGCCAAATCATTTTCGGACCTGGGATCAACAAAGAAACGGCTCCAATTGCTGACATTCTTGAAAGAGCTGTATTTAAGTTTTTTACATCATGGTTTTGATTTGAACTATTACCATACAATAAATTTCTGTGCATCAAACGTTCTTCATCATGACTTTCTGCATAACCAACAAGTCGCTTTCCGTTAAAATTCCGACTCTCTGATCTCATTCTTTCAATTTCAGCATCGGAAGAAAATCCCATACTAAGTTGATTATAAGGGTTACTCATTTTACCCCACATCATTATCCCCTTGCCCTCATCTATTCTATAATTTGCCCACTCACTTTCTTCATTATCTCCTCCTAAATGTTCAAAAATTACATAGTGATCTGGATCTATTGTCCATGAATAATCAGCATACTCTTTTAAAATTTCCACTCTATCTGACCTGTAGCTGTTTGTGCATGTTTGATCATTTGAATCACATTGTTGAGTAAACCCTTTTGTTAAATCCCAACGAAAACCATCTATATTATATTCTTCAATCCAGTGTTTAATTACTCTTTTTGTAAATCTTTGTGTTATTTCAGCTTGATGGTTAAAATCGCTGTAAACACTGTAACTATGAGTGGCTATTGTATTGAAGTAGGGATTAACTTCGGTTGGTTCACCCCAACCGTCATTATCATCATCATTCATCCATAACCTCACACTTGGGCAACGACCAGTTGCGTGATTCAAAGCCAAATCTAGTATAACAGCAATTCCATTTGAATGAAAAGTATCAACAAGTTCTTTAAATTTTTCTTCGGTACCATAAAATTTGTCTAAAGCCATATGAAAAGAAGTGTTATAGCCCCAACTTTCATTCCCATCAAATTCCATAATCGGCATTAGCTGAATTGCATTGATATTTAAGTTTTTGAAATAATCAATTCTTTCAATTAAATCTTGATAGTTTCTATTTTCATCAAAATCCCTTACAAGAACTTCATAAATAATTAAATCCTCTTTTTCAGGTTTTTGAAAGTTAGTGACCTGCCAATTGTATGATGGTTTTTCAGTACGCATAACACTAACTTCACGTTCTTGTCCCTCAGGATATTCAGGAAGATTTGGATAGGTTGCATTAGGGATGTAGTCATCATCATATGGAGATAAAACTAGTGTTGAATATGGATCTGCTGTTTTTATTAGATAGGGTGATCCCTGATAAGGATTTGAGTCGTAAGCCCAGAACTGATAAGTATAAATTTCCTGTTGGCTTAAGCCATTTATCTCAAGCCAAAACTTTCCATTATTTGGGTCTCTCTTCATTAAAAAGTTTTCATCTTGTATGAAGCCGTTAAAACTGCCAGCAACGTATACATATTCTTTACCTGGGGCGTCTAGTACAAGAGTTACATTGTTATTATTGTTTGAATAATTAATTCCATCTAAAAGATTATTATCCATTGATATAAACTCTACTTCACGTTCGATATTTATATCAATGACACTTTCTCCAAAATCAGTTTGACCAAATGGAGTACCCTTAACTTTTAATATACCATCTTCATTAATATCTGAGATATTTTGATTGAATGTTGGAAAACCTTGACCTGATAAAATTAAATTATCATTAAAATAGACCTCAAAATCACCAGCCAGGATGGCTCCTGAAGACATCATTTCAGCTGAAACTGATATTGAACCCCCTGATGGAACTGATACAGGATTGAAAGCTGGATTTAAAATACTTACCTGCACTTTTCCTACATAATGTAAATAATCTTGTGTTTTTTTATCTCCAGTGCCATCTTTTGCTTTCAAAAGCATTCCCATCCTTGAAATATTTGAATCGTCAAAAAAATCTTTTGGAATAAAACTGATGGAGAATGTTCCATCGCTATTAGCATTAAGTTTTTGAACTTCGCTGGAGTTATCCCAAGTTCCATTATTTGGTGAATCACCTTGTTGAACTCCGTTCTTATAATACCATGCCCATAAGTAGACATCCGAAGAACCCCAAATTGAGGGATCAATTCCTGAAACTGTTATAGTAATTGTTTCTTCTTCATAAAATGAAGAGGGATTTACTGAAAAAATTCCTGTTTGAACTTGTGAATAACAAAAGTTCAAAAAAATAATTAAAATGAATGAATATTTTTTTTTCATTGTTTAAATAAAAGACCACTAAAATTTTAGTGGTCTTTTCAAAAATAAACTAAAATCAGACAAAAATCTACTCTAAAACGTATGAGTTATTATTACTATCAAATGTTATATCATATGTTCCAGCTGTAACAGCAATATTTGCACCACCTGCTTCAAGAGTACCATCAGCTCCATCATCTCCTAAATTAACAGCCCATCCGTCGTCTTGTCTAAACTTGATTTCACCGTCACGAAGACCAACTCCCTTTAATAAGAATACGCCATCGTTACATGGATCAGGGAAAAATTTAGTATCAGCAGATCCCCCGCCCCACTCAGCGACATCACCACTTCCGTCATCCTTTTGAATAGTTACTCCACTGCCAACAATACCCCAAATTACCGAGGTTACAGCTTCCAAAGTATAAGAATTTGAATTTAAATCAAGAGTCACCAAATAAGTACCTTCAGTAACAGGAATATTTGCACCACCTGCTTCAAGGGTACCATCAGTGCCATCATCTCCTAAATTTTCGGCCCATCCGCCATCCTTTCTGAATTTCATTTCACCATTCATTAATGTAGCATAATTTTGATAAAATCCGTCAGCAACTTGTAAAAGTTCTATGTCATTTGTTGCAGCGAATCCTCTGTTATTACCACCCCAACCATTAACTGCATCACCAACAAGCCCCCAATTACTTTTTGAAGGATCATCGCAACTGGCAAGATTTAGATATTCAACGCTTAGAGAAACTCCTGAGGATACAGTGCTGACTGAATTGGATCCGCCACTGGCTCCAGCATAAGCTGTAACTCTAAAATGAACGTCAAACACATCTCCGGGCATTACACCAGCATTATCAGCAATTGATAATATATCGCCAACAGGAATTGAAATATGATTGTTTGATGTTTCTCCCGAAGACCAATCAATTGTTGAAAATGATGAATTTAAGGAACCATCAACAACATATACTACCGTCGAGGGCGCACTAAAGTCAGGAGTATTCCAAACAAATCTTTCTAACATATTATTCGAGATTTGTGCAGCAATTTTATAGCTATCTTTTAGTTCATTGACAAATTCTACTCCTTCGCTTGGCTCCTGAGCGGTAAAAATTAAATAGTCTTCATTGTCGCAAGAGCTCAATGTTAGTGTAGCTATTATTGCTACTAAGTACACTTTTAAATTAAATATTGTTTTCATGATTTTTAAATTAGTAACCCTGGTTTTGTGTTAAATTATTATTTACAAGTAAAATATCTACTGGAATAGGATAGACACCACGATGATTCTCTGATGCTTTCCCAGTTGCGGCACCTGCTTTAAATGGCCACAGATAGTTTGATGTTACAAACTGATTTGCACGTACAAGATCAGTTCTTCTTTGACCCTCCCAGTACAGTTCTCGCTGACGCTCTTCTAAAACAAAGTTCACTGATAAATCAGAGGAACTTATTTGAGGTGCTCCAGCTCTGTTTCTTAATTCATTTATTTTATCCGTTGCATTTTGAGTGTTTCCACCAACTCGCGCAACTGCCTCAGCATAATTGAGATAAACCTCAGCTAATCTAATCACAGGAAGATCTGTGTCAGGGTGGTCACCTGATGAATCGCTTCCGGGGTTTCCATTAACATCTACATTTCTGAATTTCGCAACCGCATATCCTTCTTTAAAAGGAGGTATTTTAGCAATCTCATAGTTTTGACCATCTGTAAAGAAAAGTGCTCTACCATCAGACCAAGAGATTGGTTCTCCACTAGCATTAGATGAAGTAATTGAGTAGCCAAACTTGTCAACTAAGCCTTTTGTAGTTCTAAGACCTCCCCAACCTCCATTGATACCAAAATCTGCAGGGTTCATATTACCGCCAACTGGTGCATGGACCATAAATGTTGCTCCTCCCCAAGTTTGGGATTGCAGGCCATCAAACTGAAGTACAAAAATGAATTCATTTTGAGCACCATTAGAATTATTATCAGCAAGGAACAACTCGTCATAAGCACTTCCATTATTATTTCCATCGTTAGTATTGATACTATATGAGCTAGAACTCATTATGCTTTCAGCTTTAGCAATTACGTCGTCGAAACGTGCCTCGCCTGTGTAAACCTCAGCATTTAAATATAATCTAGTGAGAAGTGCAGATGCAGCATCTTTGTCCACTCTTCCATAATCAACTCCTCTTGAATCAGACAATTTAGTTTCTAAATCAAGAAGTTCAGATTCAATAAATTGAAATATTTCACTTCTGCTAGCTTGAGAAGGTAATTCAAACTGAATTTTAGTTACTAGAGGAACATTTCCAAATAGATCCATAAGCTGGAAATAAGCATAAGCTCTTATAAATCTTGCTTCAGATATATAAAGTTCTACATTAGAATCTTTATTCGTCATGAGATTAGCATTTTCTATAAAAGAGTTTGAAAATGAAACAACTTGAGAAAGTCTGAAATACATACACTTTACAAATTGGTTATCTGCACCCCATGCCATTAGGTGCAACTCAGGCAAACCGGGATCTCCCCAACCTACAACAGCGTTATCTGTGGTTAATTCATTAAGTTTAAATAACACTCTGCTGTATTGTGAAAATCCTTCATCGATTACACTAGGGTCAATATCGGCTGAACCATCGGGTCCTTGTTGCCCAGTGAGAGCTAGTGAACCGTAGACTTTAGCTAATGCTCCTAATGCCTCTTCAGAATTTTGATAAACATCAACCTCTGTAAACAAATCAGGATCAATTGGATTCTGATTTAAATCATCATGACATGCTGTAAATAATAAAATTGCAATGCCTATTAAGTAAAAATTTATTTTTTTCATTGATTTAATTTTAAAGATTTATATCCATTCCAAATGAAATTGTTTTTGAGCGAGGATAAAAATTATTATCAATCCCTCCAAAAATTTCTGGGTCAATTCCAGAATAATTTGTGATTACGTGTGGATTATCCAGAGAAAAATATAACCTAACTGGTAAACTAAAGTCATCATCTTCAAGATTTATTTTATATCCCAAAGTAATGTTATCAATTCTTAAAAATGACGCATTTTCAATAAAATGATCGCTGATTAAGCTTTTGTCACTGTAACTAAGGAATCCTGTTTCAATCAAACTAGCATTTTGATTATCTAATCTGCTAAGTTGGGTTGCAGCCATATAATTTGCTCCTGAAGCGCTATTATTATAAACGTAGTTACCAATACTAGACCTTCCGGAAACACTAAAGTCTAAATTTTTATAAGTCATTCTTAAACTAGCACCCATATTAATGTCAGCAAATGGATCCTTATAGAAATACTTATCATCTTCATTTATTATACCATCATCATTTAAATCAGCAAAGGCACCTTCGATAGGTTTTCCTTCTGCATTATAAATTTGCTTGTAAACATGATACGAGAAAGGTGCTTTACCCTCCTGGTGTCTTTGAATAGTATTACCAACACCACCTGAAATTCCTCCAACTCTTTGATCATTATTTAGCCTGGTAATAGTGTTGTCATTAAATGATACATTATAATTAATTTCAAAATTGAAATCATCAGAAACAATTGGTATTGTACTCAAATCAATTTCGATTCCTTTATTTTCCATATCTCCAATGTTGGCAGAAATTGTAGAACCAAAATTTGTAAATGGATCAGTAACTGCAGTGGCGATTAAGTCCTCAGTGTTTTTGATGTATGCATTAATACTTCCACTAAATCTGCCAGAAAATACACTAAAATCTATTCCTGCATTTAATGTTTTTGCAACTTCCCACTTTAAATCTTTATTAATTGGAGCTGGACGGTAAGTATTGTAGAATGAATTCCCAAATGAATATGATGCTTGATCATTTGAAATTTCATACCGTGTTAAAAAATTATAATCACCCAATCCGTTAACATTTCCAAGTTCACCATATCCAATTCTAAGTTTAAATTGGTCAACAACATCTGAACTCATAAAATTTTCATTATGTAAATTCCATGCTAAGCCAAAAGATGGAAAGTATCCCCAACGGTCATCAGGATTTAATTTTGAAGAAGCATCAGCTCGTAGTGTCATAGTCAAAAGTAATCTTTCTGAAAAATCAAAATTTGCACGACCGAAATAAGAAATTAAAACATTTTTACTTTTGTCAATAAATGATCGTGTAACAGAATTATCTTCGTTAATTGTTCCATCGGGATTTAAAACTTCTTTGTAGTTTAAACTTGTATTGTCATATTCAAATGCTTGGTATGAGTAACCTGAAGTTATTTCAACATCAAAAAGCGATAAATCAGTTTGATAATTAAAATATGCTTCCAATATTTCATTAATGGTTGAATTTGAATAATTACTCCCACTTCCATTGAAGCCAAGTTCATCAGTAGGAATTAATGGATCGGTATAAGAAACTCCGACTCCTTCTGACTCATCAAGTCCAATGCTTAGTGTAGCCGTAAGATTATCCATAAAAGGAATGTCATAATCAATCTTCGCGTTTGCAATTATTCTTTCAACTTCTGAAGTATCATCAGTTAGATTCAAAAGCGCAAGAGGATTCGTTGGTGAAAGAGATAATTTTCTTCCATTTGACATCCAAGTGTAGTAACCAGCATAAGGCGAACTAGAATCATAAACAGGCTTTGTTGGATCAAACTGAACAGCGGAGCTAATAGCTCCACGATTAGCAAAATCATTTTCTGTTTGTTGAACTCTAGCAGATAAATTTAAACGTAAAGAGTTGTCTAAAAAGGAAGGGGATAAATTAATTGAGGCTGTATTCCTAAAAAATTCATCTCCAGAAAGTATACCCTCATAATCTGATCTTCCAACTGAAACTCTAACGGGGACACCATATAAATTGGAGTTAATAGATAAGTTGGTATCAACACTCGAAGCTTCTTTATATATCAAACTTTGCCAATCTGTATTGTAATTACCTAATCTTGAAATGTAGTCAGAGTCGCCAAGTGAAATAATTCCTTCTCTAAACTGATCCGCAGATAAAACATTGACAAAATCAACAGGTTTGGAAACAGAACCACTTTGAGTAAATGAAATCTTGGTTTTTGAGGATCTTGATTTTTTTGTAGTTATTAACACAACTCCATTTGCTGCCCTTGACCCATATATGGCAGAGGCAGATGCGTCTTTCAATACACTTATTGATTCAATATCATTAGAATTAATAATATTCAATACATTTCTAGACCCTCCAACTCCTCCAGAATCAAATGGTATCCCATCAACTACATATAAAGGATTAGAATCTAAGTTTAATGATCCAGTTCCCCTAATCCTGATGTTTGAACCCTCGCCTGGAGCACCCCCACTGGAGGTTACTGTCACACCAGAGACTTTTCCTTGGATTAATTGTTGTGCCGAGGAGTTTGCCACTTTGTTAAAATCATCAGCCAAGAGATAATCTACAGCTCCAGTCAAATCTTTTCTTTGTGTACTACCATAGCCTATAATTACGACTTCGTCAAGTTCTGATGAACTTTCGGAAAGGATAACGTTAATATTATAGCTATTAATTTCTACAATTTGGGTTTCGAAACCTAAATAAGAAAAAACTAAAGACTGACCAATTTGAGCTTGAAGAGAAAACTGACCATCGAAATTAGTAGAGACCCCATTAGTTGTACCTTCAATGACAACATTAACTGCCGGGAGAGGATTCCCATCACTATCAGAAACGGTACCAACTATGTTCTGTTGACCAAAGGCAGTCAAGTAACAGAACAAAGCTGTAGTAATTAAAATCGTATTTAAGTACTTCATTTTGGTTTGTTTTTAAGTTATATTATGGTGCTAATACACACAATTCACGTTAGCTAATGTATGTAAAGAAAATGTTAAGACGAACCGAATACTTAATTAAATTATCACTATAACGTTGTAGTTAATTACGAAAACGTTTGAGTTTTGAAAAATCATAATTATTTAAACTTTTGATATTTTTTTGATTTTATAAAAAAATAATTCTTATTTAAATGATAATTTAGCAATTATATGAAGCAAAAAATAACCTTAAAAAAAATTGCTCAAGAGCTAAGTGTTTCAATTTCGACTGTTTCTAAGGCCTTAAAAGATAACAGTGAGATTGGATTAGAAACTAGAGAACGCATTAAAGCATTTGCTAAATTTTATAACTATCGCCCTAATAATATTGCACTAAGTTTAAAACATAGAAAAACAAAAACAATAGGAGTTATTATTCCAGAAGTGGTTCATTATTTTTTTGCTCAGGTTATAGATGGAGTTGAAAAAATAGCAAGTAAAAGGGGTTACAATGTTGTAGTTGCATTGTCAAATGAATCTCATGAGAAAGAAGTAATTAATATGGAAACCCTTGCTGATAGTTTAATTGACGGATTTATTATTTCTTTATCAAAAGGCACTATGTTAAGCCAGGATTTTCATCATATTGATGAAGTTATGGCACAAGGTATGCCAGTTGTTCTTTTTGATCGAATCGCAGATCAAATTAATTGTGACAAAGTTGTTGTTGATGACTTTCAAGGGGCGCATCAAGCCGTAAACCATCTCATAGGTAAAGGTCGTAAAAACATTTTATTACTAACAACACAAGACTTTATCTCAGTTGGCCGTTTACGAACCCAAGGTTATATTAAGGCAATACAAGACTCTAATTTGGTTTTGAATAATGAGTTGATTATCAAAGTGGTCGACAACAACAATTCCAATGCAGCTTTACCAGCTTTGGAGACACAAATCGAAAAAACCATTTCTAAATATCCTCAGATTGACGCCATATTTGCAGTAAATGAAATCTATGCAGCTGCTGCTTTGCGTGTTTTACGCCAAGCAAGCATACAAGTCCCAGACAAAATAGCATTGGTTTGTTTTACTGATGGATTGATTTCAAAATTTTCTTCTCCAACCCTTTCAACTGTTAGTCAGCATAGTGAAGAAATCGGAAAAAAAGCTGCCAAAATCCTAATCGATCGTTTATCTTCTGACGACAATGAAGCCCCACCTAAAACAGAGATTATAAATTGCACAGTTGTACAACGTGAATCTTCTTAACTTGTTTTTTTAAAAAAATCGTTTAATTTTGTTACATCAAAGCTAAGCACACACTTCACATTTATTTTAGTTTTGATGAGCATAGCTTGTCATAATTTACTAAATTATGAAAAAGCATACACTTGCGTTCTGGGACATCTGGAACATGAGCTTTGGGTTTTTAGGAATACAGTTTGGGTTTGCTCTTCAGGGTGCATTTATGTCTAGAATATTCCAAACACTAGGCGCAACAAAAGATGAAATTCCTTTGTTGTGGATTGCTGCACCATTAACAGGGCTTATTGTTCAGCCCATTGTTGGATACCTGTCTGATCGCACTTGGCACTCTCGTTTAGGGAGAAGAAGGCCCTATTTTTTGATTGGAGCTATTCTAAGTTCAATCGCTTTATTTTTTGTTCCTCATTCACCTTATTTGTGGGTAGCGGTTGGATTTTTATGGATCCTAGATGCCTCTATCAATATCAGCATGGAGCCCTTTCGGGCATTGGTCGCTGACAAGCTTCCAGATCATCAACGTTCGTATGGTTTTGTGACCCAAACTTTGATTATTGGCATCGGAACTTGGGCTGCCAGTAACCTGCCATGGGTTGTATCACAACTAGGTGTTAGTGATGCTGCAGCACCTTACACAGTGCCAATGTCTGTAAAAGTAGCATTTGCTGTTGGTGCTTTTGTTTTTCTATTTAGCATTCTGTATACAATTTTCACAACTAGCGAGTACCCACCTGAAGACCTCAACTCTTTTAAAGAAAAAAATAAATCAACTCGACTTTTAACTGAAATATGGGACAATATTATACACATGCCTTCTACGATGGTGAAGTTGGGAGTTGTACAGTTTTTTAGCTGGTTTGCATTTTTTACAATGTGGAGTATGGCAAATCCGGCCCTCACTGAGCATGTTTATAACGCACCTGCACCAATTGAGGGGAATTATAATATAACTGACGAATTAGCCACCACGACATTCGAAAAGCAAAATATTGCCTTCCAGAAAGCATCTAACCTAGTTGGATCTAAAATGGGCGTTTACGGGCTTTCGTCTATGGCATTTGCTTTGATCCTTACGCTCTATACTTCCAGAAGAACAATTCATCGTAAATTTTTGCATATGTGCTCCTTAACAATTGGTGGTATGGGCTTTTTGGGTATGTATTTTTTCAATGAACCCAACCTCTTAGGGATTTGTTTTGCGTGTGTTGGGATTGCTTGGGGTAGCATACTTTCAATGCCATATGCCATGCTTTCCAGCTCAGTAGATCCAGAAAAAATGGGCATCACAATGGGCATTTTCAATATGTTTATAGTTTTGCCACAAATCGTTGCAGCATTGGGAGGGGTAATCTTCTTTCAAGAACTTTTTGGCCCAGAACCTATATATGCTATGGTTGTAGCAGGAATTTCATTACTCCTTTCTTCCATCGCAATGTTACTTATTAATAATAAAAAAGCAATAAGATATCAACGAATATGATAGGATTTATTTTTGATTTGGATGGTGTAATTGTAGATACTGCTCGTTTCCATTACAAGGCTTGGCGCGCATTAGCCGAGGAGTGGGGATACTCTCTTAGCCACAAAGACAACGAGCAATTGAAAGGCGTTAGTCGTATGAATTCGATTCAAAAAATTTCTGAATGGGCAAAGGTAGATTTGCCGCAAGACGAATTAGTGAGAATGGCTGATGTGAAAAACGAATATTATTTGAACCTGTGCGACTCACTTGGAATACAGGACGTTCTTCCAGGGGTATTGCTGACAATTCAGCAATGTGTAGATCGAGGGATCAAAATTGGTGTTGGATCGGCGAGTAAGAATGCAAAAATTGTATTGAATAAATTGGGTATAAAACATTTGTTTGACGCTGTAGTTGATGGCACGATGGTTCAACACTCGAAACCCAATCCAGAGGTTTTTATTCAAGCAGCCAACAACTTCAATATACCAACACATTCATGTGTGGTGTTTGAAGATGCTCAAGCAGGTGTAGAGGCAGCAAAAAAGGCAGGTATGTTTGCTGTTGGAGTAGGGTTTGACTTGTTAAGATCCTGTGATAAACAAATCAACAGTTTTAAAAATTTTGACATCGATGATTTTATCAATGAAGTGCAAATGATAAAAAAATGAAAAAAAAGTTTATAAAACCCGATGAATGGAAAATTATAGAAGAAGGGTTTGACCCCAAAAGGGTCAAATCATCTGAAAGTATATTTAGTTTGGGAAATGGTGCGATGGGTCATCGTGCAAATTTCGAAGAGCAATATACTGGTGCGAGTTTTCAAGGGAGTTATGTTGCTGGGGTTTATTATCCTGACAAAACACGTGTTGGGTGGTGGAAAAATGGCTATCCTGACTATTTTGCTAAAGTATTAAATGCTCCAAATTGGATTGGTATTGATGTGCAAGTTAATGGCGAGAATTTAGACCTGAACACTGCGACGATACACAGCTTTACAAGAGTGCTTGATATGCAAGGTGGGTTTTACACGCGAAAGGTTGTGCTAACAACTCCCAATGGGGTTAAGCTTAAAATTAAAGCTACTCGTTTTCTTGCTATGTTTCAGCAAGAATTGGGTTGTATAAAATACAGCATCCAGCTTTATGATCAGGGTGCTGAACTCACAGTATCCCCTTATATAGATGGGTATATAAAAAATGTAGATAGCAATTGGGATGATCCTTTTTGGGAACTAAAAGACCAACAATGCGATGTTAATTTTGCATATCTACACTCAAAAACTTTTAAGTCTAATTTCGATGTTTTTTCTTATCAAGCTGTTTCGTTTTACATTGATGGGGAGCAAACAAAAAATTTTTCTTCAAAACAAAAACCAGGATACACTTCCTTCATATTCCAATCAAAGTTATTACCCAATCAAGAATTAGTTGTTGAGAAAATTGGCGGCTATTGTTCTTCACTTCAACAGCCAGTTGATAGGATTCCAATTAGCATTCAAAAAATTGCCTTAGACGCACTTAATAAAGGCTTTGACGCCTTGCTAAATGTCCAAAATTCGTTCTGGGAGAATGTTTGGAAAACAGCAGATATAAAAATTGGAGGAGATACAAAAGCGCAGCAAGGGATACGTTTTAATATATTTCAGCTCAACCAAACCTATACAGGAAACAACCCCAAGCTAAACATTGGGCCAAAAGGATTCACTGGAGAAAAATATGGTGGAAGTACATATTGGGATACAGAGGCCTATTGTTTTCCATTTTACATGGCAACAAAAAATGAATCTGTAGCAGAGAACCTATTGAATTACAGGTATCATCATTTGGAAAAAGCCATTGAAAATGCAGAAAAATTAGGATTTAACACTGGCGCAGCCTTATACCCTATGGTCACTATGAATGGCGAAGAATGTCATAATGAGTGGGAAATTACTTTTGAGGAAATTCACAGAAATGCTGCCATTGCCTACGCTATCTACCGATTTGAGGCTTACACTGGAAACAAAGACTATGTCGAAAATAGAGGAATTGATGTACTGGTTGGGATAGCACGATTCTGGTCACAACGCATGAGTTTTTCTCAAGAAAAAAAGCAGTACGTTATTTTGGGAGTCACTGGACCAAATGAGTATGAAAATAACGTCAATAACAATTGGTACACCAACTATTCAGCCAAATGGTGTTTGTTATATACAATATCTAGATTATCAGAAATAGCCAACAAAACACCAAAAAAGTATTCCAAAATCCTCAAAAGACTTTCGTTGAAAAATTTAGAGCTTGAACATTGGAAAGAAATAGCCGATCAAGTCTTTTTACCTTATAATGCCAAGCATGATATTTTCTTGCAGCAAGATGGTTTTTTAGATAAGGAATTAACAGACATATCTTTCATTAATCAAGGTCAGCGTCCAATAAACCAGCACTGGTCGTGGGATAAAATTTTGCGTTCCCCTTATATCAAACAAGCTGATGTCCTCCAAGGATTTTACTTTTTTGAGGACGATTTCTCTAAACACCAACTTGAAAAGAATTTCGATTTTTACGAGCCCTTTACAGTGCATGAGTCTTCACTTTCACCATCTGTTCACGCTGTGCTTGCCGCTAAATTAGGAAGAGTCGAACAAGCCTATGATTTTTATTTGCGTACCTCTAGATTGGATCTCGATGACTACAATGAAGAGGTTAAAGATGGGCTACATATTACCTCAATGGCAGGAACTTGGTTGAGTGTCGTTGAAGGATTTGGTGGAATGCGGGTTAAAAACAATGCGGTTTATTTCGAACCTAAACTTCCAAAAGCATGGAAATCACTCTCATTTAAAATTAATTTTAGAGGAAGTATTATGGAACTTTTTGTTTCTGAGTCTGGATCTAAAATAACCTTAATTGAAGGACAGCCAGTCTCTGTATTTTTGAATGGTTTAGCCATTTCGTTTGAGGTAAATAAAGTCCGCAACTAAATCTTATTTATGAAAAAAATCTTAATTCTTTTTATTTCTCTTAACCTATCTGCTCAAATCACAAAAGTGGAACCTCCATTTTGGTGGGAAGGAATGAAAAATTCCTTACTCATGATTACTCTTTATGGCGACAATCTTCATGAATATGATATCAATTCAGACAACTTGAACATTATTGATGTTGTCCGACTTGACAATACTAATTACCTATTTGTATATATAGACTTAAGTTCTTTAGCTGCTGATGATTATGAATTGACTTTGGTGCACCCAAGCAAACCATCCATAAAAATACCTTATGAGTTAAAAAGACGCAGGGATGGTTCGGCACTTAGGCAAGGATATGATAGTTCAGATTTTATTTACCTGATTATGCCAGATAGATTTGCAAACGGAGATACAGCCAATGACTCGCATCCTGATTTGAAAGAAAAAGCCGATCGTAGCGACCCATGGGGAAGACACGGTGGTGATTTGCAAGGAATTATCGACCATCTTGATTATATAGAAGAGTTGGGAGTTACTGCCATATGGAATACTCCTGTTTTGGAGGATAATGATTCCAAAGGTTCCTATCATATGTATGCTGCAAGTGACGTTTATAAAATTGATAGGCGTTTTGGGTCAAACGAAAAATACAAGCAACTTTCAAAAGAACTAAAGAAGCGTGATATGAAGCTCATTAAGGATTATGTCGTTAACCATTGGAGCTTGGAACACTACATGATAAAAGATCTTCCTTCAAACGATTGGATTAATCAGTGGGATGAATTCACACCTTCAAGCCATGCTAAAGAAATTTTTTCTGATCCATATGCTGCAGAAGTTGATTTTAAGCACTTGGTAAACGGTTGGTTTGTTGAAAGCATGCCTGACTTGAATCAAAAGCAACCACAGTTGCTAAAATACCTTACCCAAAATGCAATTTGGTGGATAGAGTATGCCGATCTTTCAGGGTTAAGGGTAGATACTTATCCGTACAATTTTCGAGATGAGATTACAATGTGGGTTAAGGCTATCATGGATGAATACCCAGACTTTAGCATTGTTGCTGAAAGCTGGGTAATAAATCCTATCCATCTATCATATTGGCAAAAGGATAGCCCTATTGCAGCTATGAGCGGATTCAACTCTCACGTAACTCATGTGAAAGATTTTTCCTTGTTCGCTGCTGTTCAAGCTGTGTTTAAAGAACAAACACCATGGTGGGATCAGAAAATGAACAAAATTTATAAAGTTTTACAGAATGATTTTGTTTATGCTAAACCTAATGATTTGATGGTTTTTTTAGAAAATCATGATACCACTCGAATCAATGAATTGATTGATTTTGAAAATTACAAGCTCATTACTACCCTTTTGGCTACAGTGCGTGGGGTACCACAAACCTATTACGGTACAGAAATTTGCATAAAAGGTTCCAAAGAAAAGGGTGATGCTGATGTTAGAAAGGATTTTCCTGGAGGATGGCCAGATGATTATCGAAATGCTTTTATGTCCTTTGGAAGAACTGATACGGAAAACAAATACTTCGATTTTACAGCACAGCTTTTTAATTGGCGAAAATCAGAAAAAGTGATACATAATGGAAATACCATGCATTATGCACCTCAAAACGAAGTGTACACTTATTTTAGGTACACAGGCACAAGGTCGATTATGGTCGTTCTTAATGCCAACGATAAAGACCAGGAGCTGGACATGAATCGATTCCGAGAGCGAATAGGCAATGAAAAACATGGGAAAGATGTCTTTAGTAACAATGCTGTTTCATTGTCGAAACCACTAAGGATAGCAGCAAAAAGCTCTAAAATAATTTCTTTTAAAACCCCTCAATAATGCGTATAATCAATTCTCTCATCATTGGATCATTAATCTTGTTCTCTTGCCAAAACAACTCCAAAACAAGTAAAAAAAAGACTATATTCTCTGACGAATTTTTATCATCATCAGTCATTTACGAAGCAAATATTCGTCAGTTTACAGAGGAAGGCAACTTTGCAACTTTTCAGAATTATATTCATCATTTACAGTCACTTGGGGTTGATATCATTTGGTTTATGCCGATACACCCCATAGGTGAACTTAACCGAAAGGGTGGATTGGGGAGTTACTATTCCATTAAAGATTATCGAGGTGTGAATCCAGAATTTGGAAATCTTGATGATTTTAAAAAGTTAGTCGCTGCAATTCATGATGCTGGTATGTTAGTTATACTCGATTGGGTCGCAGGTCACACGGCTTGGGATCATCCATGGGTTACTGATCATCCAGATTGGTACTTAAAAGATATAGACGGAAACATTATTCCACCCAATCCAGATTGGTCGGATGTAGCAGGATTGGATTTTTCTAATTCTGAAATGCTTCAAGCTTTAGAAGATGATATGAGCTACTGGGTAGAAGACATTGGTATTGATGGTTTTAGATGTGATGCGGCATATAATATATCTATTGACTTTTGGAAAAAAACAATTGACAGGCTTAACCAGACTAAGCCTGTGTATATGTTGGCTGAATCTGACGCAAATCACAAGGGAGGCTATCCATTGATCGATTTGTTTGATTCGTCTTATGGTTGGCATACGCATCACTTACTTAATGAAATTGCAAAGGGAAATCAAACTGCAAAGTCGCTAACAGAACATCTTATTGATATGGGTGAAGTATATTCACAAACTCACGCTGTGATGAATTTTACATCCAATCATGATGAAAATTCGTGGCAAGGTGATGTATTTGAACGACTAGGACCAGCGGCCGAAGTTCTTTCTGTACTGACTTATATGATGCCAGGAATACCATTGATTTATGGGGGTCAGGAGTTTGGACTAGCAAAAAGACTTGCCTTTTTTGAAAAGGACTTAATTGAAAAAAAGGAGTCTCCATTTTTGTCTCTTTTTACAAAGCTAAACGAATTAAAAGAAAACAATATGGCATTGGATGTTGGAGATAATCCTGGGAATTTTAATGTTTTAGAAACCTCAGATGAGGAAGTGCTTGGGATACTCAGATCAAAAAGAAATGATAGCATTGTTTTTTATGCTAATCTGTCTTCAAATAATAAATCAATAATTTTAGAAAAAGCTTCGGATTTTTCTAATGTTTTTTCAGATAATCAAATATCATCAACCAATCAAATCGTATTAGCTCCTTGGAGTTATATTCTTCTTGAAAATGAATAATTATCAATTTTTATTTTATATACTTATTAGCTTATTCTTTTATAAATTAAGTGCTCAAACTTGTATTTCACCAGATGGACAGACAAGTATTCAATTCTCTCTTTCGACTGATGGCCATCCGCAATATGAGATTAAACTCGGAGAAGTAACTGTTTTACGTACAAGTAGATTAGGATTTGAATTAAAAAACGATAAGGCCTTGTTGCGTGACTTTAAAATTAAAGATGTTCAATTTAACAGTTTTGACAATACGTGGATTCCTGTTTGGGGGGAAGAAAGCCAGATTAGAAATCAGTACAATGAAATGTTTGTTTCTCTCGAACAATCAACAACGAGCCGAACAATGAATATTAGATTTCGTGTATTTAATGAGGGTATGGGTTTTCGATATGAGTTTCCACAACAACAAAACTTAGGTCAATTTATAATTAGTCAAGAGAGAACCCAATTCAGCTTAACCGGCGACCACACAGCTTTTTGGATTCCTGGCGATTATGACACCCAAGAATACGATTACACAACATCGAAACTTTCAGAGATTGAAAAGCTTTTCGACTCTGCAGTAACTGGCAATGCATCTCAGGAACAATTTTTAAAAACTGGAGTTCAGACAGCTCTCCAAATGAAGTCGCAGTCTGGGCTCTACATAAACTTGCATGAAGCAGCCCTAATTGACTATCCTGCAATGCATTTAAATCTAAATCCTCATACCTATACTTTTGAATCATGGCTTACTCCAGATGCAATTGGGAATATGGCCTATATGGTAGCGCCTCAAAATACACCATGGAGAACTGTCATAGCCAGCTTTGACGCAAAAGACATACTCGCTAGCCGAATAACATATAATTTGAATGAACCATGCGCCATAGAAGATACAAGCTGGATTCGTCCAATTAAGTATATGGGAGTATGGTGGGAGATGATAACTGGTAAGAGTTCATGGAAATACACTGATAATTATGCTGCAGTTCAGTTAGGGAAAACTAATTTGGAAAATGCGGTTCCAAATAAAACTCATGCAGCAAATAATAAAAATGTAAAGAAATATATTGATTTTGCTTCAGAACATGGCTTTGATGCATTACTAGTTGAAGGATGGAACATTGGTTGGGAAGATTGGTTTGGGCACTCGAAGGATTATGTCTTTGACTTTGTAACTCCTTACCCTGACTTTGATGTAAATAATTTAACATCTTATGCAAAATTTAAGGGAATTGAACTTATGATGCATCATGAAACCTCTGGGTCAACAAGGAACTATGAGCGTCATATGGATGAAGCATATGCATTCATGAAAAAACATGGTTATAACTCTGTAAAAAGTGGATATGTAGGTGATATTATACCCCGAGGCGAGCATCATTACAGTCAGTACATTAATAATCACTATCTATTTGCAATTAAAAAAGCTGTAGGCTATGAAATTATGATAAATGCCCATGAGGCTGTAAGACCAACAGGAATCGCAAGAACATATCCTAATTTAATTGCAAATGAATCCGCAAGAGGTACAGAGTTTCAAGCTTTTGGAGGCTCAAATCCTAATCATACAACAATTCTTCCATTTACTCGTCAAATAGGCGGTCCAATGGACTATACACCTGGAATATTTGAAATGAATATCAGTAAATTAAATCCAAATAATGATTCACATGTAAATACTACACTAGCTAATCAGCTTGGATTGTATGTTGTTATGTATTCACCACTTCAGATGGCTGCTGATTTACCAGAGAACTACATAAAATTTTATGATGCATTTGCATTTATTAAAGATGTAGGTATTGACTGGGATTTGTCATTATATTTAGAAGCAGAACCTGGTGAATATGTTACAATTGCTAGAAAAGAAAAAAATAGTGAAAACTGGTTTATTGGAAATAATAATGGTTATTCTGATCGTGTTTCAGAAATTAATTTATCATTTTTAGAAGAATCTAAAAGATATATTGCTAAAATTTACAAAGATGGTG